>ENA-OZHK01000133-OZHK01000133.1-human-gut-metagenome-genome-assembly--contig:-NODE-133-length-25238-cov-5.209784_pt1 | contig 25238 bp, 20 predicted proteins | sample MGYA00244048_ERZ653690 | MGnify/ENA primary metagenome ERZ653690 (study PRJEB26926, sample SAMN06165197) | human gut metagenome | biome: ENVO:00009003; feature: ENVO:2100002; material: ENVO:00002003...
CTGTAAAACCTCCTGTTTCTCTCCAAATATTTTTTGCAACAGCAGACCATATTTTGTCTGCAGCAAAGAATTTTCGTTGGAAACTACAAGCTTTCCCTCTTCATCCAGCATGCCTTCCAGTTCCAGTATTCCTGCCAGTTCTGCGATCTGGCAATGTCTGCTCCGTCCGAACTGTTTTGCCAGTTCCTCTTTTACTTCACTCGAAAACGACATCCTATTTTCCTCTCAGTGCATCTTTCCCGATATCGCGATGTTCAATTTTCAATCCGTATTCCCGGTTTTTTTTCTGACTCAGACGCTTGTACAATTCATTGGCAAGTGTGACGGAACGATGTTTTCCTCCGGTGCATCCGATGGAAATTACCAGCTGATTCTTGCCCTCGGAAATATAGTGTGGAATCAGAAATGTCACCATATCTTCCAGCTTGTTTAAAAAGATCTTTGCCTCATCATATTTCATGACATACTGCTGGATTTCCACATCATTTCCTGTCTTCGGACGAAGTTCTTCCACATAATACGGATTTGGCAGAAACCGCACATCCATGACGATATCAGAATCTGCCGGAATTCCATACTTGAATCCAAAAGAAAGGATCGTAACATACATGCTGTTAAATTCTTCATCCTGTACAAAGATCTTTTCCAGTTCTGTTTTTAATTCTCTCGTAAGCAGACGGCTGGTGTCGATAATATAATCCGCTTCTTTTTTCAGAAATTCCATTTTCTGACGTTCCCGCATGATTCCCTTATCCACACGCTCTCCCTGTGCCAGCGGATGGCTTCTTCGGGTCTCTTTATAGCGTTTTACAAGAACCGTATCCTCTGCATCCAGAAACAGCACTTCATACTGGACATCCTTACTTTTTAAAATTTCCAGCATATCCTGCACTTTATCCAGATTTTCACCGCTCCGCGCATCAATTCCGATTGCCACATTTTTCATCTGCGTATCAAAATTTGTTGCAAAATCCACAAGTTTATCCAGAAGCGGAATCGGAAGATTATCGATACAAAAGAATCCCATATCTTCCATCATTTTCATTGCTGTACTTTTTCCGGCTCCTGACATGCCCGTCACAATTACAAATCTCATCTAGAACTCTCCTATCATTTTCACTTCCGGTTCAAGTGTCACACCAGACTGTTTTTTCACACGTTCCTGTACATCTTTCATCAGCTGCAAAACCTCTGCTGCGGTGGCATTTCCTCTGTTTATCACAAATCCGCAGTGTTTTTCGGAAACCTGGGCATCCCCCACTGCATAGCCTCTCAGCCCGGCATCCATAATCAGTTTTCCTGCAAAATAGCCTTCCGGACGCTTAAACGTACTGCCTGCACTTGGATACTCCAGCGGCTGCTTCTCCACACGTTTTTCCCTGAGTTCTGCCATCTTTGCACGGATCTCCTGCTCCGGTGCTGGCGTCAGGGACAACTCTGCCTCCAGTACCAGAAAATGATTCTTGGGAATACAGCTGTGCCGGTAGGACAGATCCAGTTCCTCCCGTGAGAGTACCTTTTGCTCACACTCCGGGGTAAGCACTGTCACCTGCCGGATGACATCTTTCATTTCTCCGCCATAGGCACCCGCATTCATGGTCACTGCACCGCCCATGCTTCCCGGAATTCCGGCAGCAAATTCCATGCCGCCCAGACCGGCAGCTGCCGCTTTTGCAGCCACCTGGGAAAGCAGGGCACCTGCCTGCGCACGCAGGATATTTCCCTGCACTTCCACCGCATTCATCTGTGCCCCGACTTCAATAACAAGTCCACGGATTCCTTTGTCTCCAACCAGAAGATTACTTCCGTTTCCGATCACGGTCACTGCAAGCCCTTTCTTTTTAGCCAGGCCAAGAATTACCGGAAGTTCCTGTTTCTTTGGACACACGTAAAGATCCGCAGGACCTCCCACGCGAAATGTCGTGTGTTTTTTCATCGGTTCCTGCTGATATACGACCAGCTCAGGCAATGCCGCCCTGATTTCTTCAAGCCACTGATCCATTATGCCTCCTTCAGGAAAGCCACATAGCCGTGCAATGCCTCATACAGATCCACTTTGCTGATGATTTCCCATGGTGCATGCATATTCAGTACGGCAACTCCGCTGTCAATAACATTCATGCCATAATTTGCAAGAATATATGCGATGGTTCCGCCGCCTCCCTGATCTACTTTTCCAAGTTCTGATGTCTGGAACGATACATCATTATCATCAAAAATTCTGCGCAGTCTTGCAATATACTCTGCATTTGCATCATTGGAACCTGATTTTCCTCTGGCTCCTGTATATTTGTTCAGGACAAGTCCCTTTCCAAAGTAAGCACAGTTACGTTTTTCCATCACAGACGGATAATTCGGATCAAATGCCGCAGATACATCGGAAGAAAGCACTCTGGAATTATGCAGCGCTCTGCGCACTTTCAATTCGCTGTATTCCCCAAGCAGATTGATGATCTCTGCCACACTGTCCTCAAAGAAATGGGACTGCATGCCGGATGCACCAACACTTCCGATCTCCTCTTTGTCTACCAGAAGACATACGCTGGTATGCTGTGGCTTTTCAATCTCAAGCATTGCCGCAAAAGACGGATAAGCACACACTCTGTCATCATGTCCGTATCCCATGATCATGCTGCGGTCAAAGCCGTAATCTCTGGCAGCCCCTGCCGGGACAACTTCAATCTCCGCAGACAGAAAATCTTCCTCGTCCACACCGTACTCTTTGGACAGAATATTTAAAATATTTGCCTTTACGCGGTCTTTCATCTCTTTTTTCTCTTTTTCATCATCACTTGCTGCCGGAATACTTCCGACAAGCAGATCAAGGTTTTCTCCTTCGATCACCTTGGATGCCTTTTTCTCCATCTGTTCTCCCGCTAAATGAATCAGCAGATCACTCACGCCAAAAACAGGATCTTCCGGTTTTTCTCCGATATTGACCGTAACCGTTGTACCGTCTTTTTTACAGATTACACCGTGCAGTGCAAGTGGAAGTGTCACCCACTGGTATTTCTTCACACCTCCATAATAATGCGTATCTAACAGTGCCATCTCCGTATCTTCATATAACGGTACCTGTTTTAAATCCATACGTGGGGAATCAATATGTGCGCCGAGAATGTTCATTCCTTCCTCGATGTCTTTTTCACCGATCACAAACAGAGCGAGACCTTTTCCCATATTATTGGCAACAATGCGGTCTCCGGCTTTTAATTTTGCATTCTGCGCGATCTTTTCACTCAGATCTGCAAATCCGGTTTCCTTTGCCTGCCGGTATAATTCCGCTGCACACTCGCGCTCAGTCTTGCAGGAAGATATAAACTTACGGTATTCTTCCGCAAATGTAAATACATCCTGTCTTTTGGTTCCTTCCGGGTATTTCTCCCACGCATTCTTCTTTTCCATGATTTCTTACATCTCCTCATTTACTCTCGTCTATTCTTCATCATTGCTTTTTGTCATATTTGCCTGGACTCTGCGATACAATTCCTGTGCCGCATTGTAGCCCATCTTCTTCTGTCTGTGGTTGACAGCCGCAGTCTCACAGATAACAGCCAGATTACGTCCCGGGCGGATTGGAAGGGAATGACATACTACCTTATTGCCCAGATATTCGATATATTCTTCTTCCAGTCCCAGGCGGTCATAATCCGCATCTTTCTTCCAGTCTTCCAGTTTAATAACCAGATCAATCTGCTGCTTTTCCTTGACACACTCTACACCATACAGAGTCTTTACATCTATGATGCCAATGCCCCGCAGTTCAATAAAATGCCGGGTCACTTCCGGAGAAGTTCCGATCAGTGTATGTTCATTGATCTTGCGGATTTCCACTACATCATCCGTAACCAGACGATGTCCGCGGCGGATCAATTCCAGAGCCGCCTCGCTTTTTCCGATTCCACTGTCTCCTGTAATCATGAGACCCTCGCCATATACATCGACCAGAACCCCGTGAACGGTAATACAGGGTGCCAGTTCTTCACCCAGTGTATAGATCAGCTCTGCCATAAATTCAGAAGTCGGACGATCCGTACCAAGAACCGGCACTTCATTTTTTATTGCCTCTTCTAAGAAAATTTCATCTGGCTGCAGACTGCGGCAGAAAATCACACATGGGATATCAAACTTCAGAAACGCATCATAACGGGTTTTCTTTTCCGCATCACTCATCTGCTGGATAAACGTATATTCTACATTTCCAATCATCTGTATTCTTGATTCTTCGAAATGTTCAAAATATCCGGTCAGCTGTAATGCCGGACGATTCACATCACTGGAAATAATCTTACATTTTTTCAGATTGATATCCGGCGTAAAATTTTTCAGATTTAAAACCTGCGCAACTTTTGCAACACTAACACTTCCATTTGACATATTCATTTCCCCCTGTGGCTCATATTAAGCAGTACCTGTGCCGGACTGCCTTTTTATAAACAGATTGTACCATGAATCTTTCCATATCACAAGTTGCTAAGCCGGTCCGGAATGCAGGGTATCATATACATTCTGTGCAGCCGCCAGATTCATGCTGTCGGTTTCTGCCAGCTCCTCCACAGATGCGTTTTTCATATTTTCCATAGACTGGAATCTGCGCATCAGTGCCTTTCTTCTGGCCGGTCCGATTCCCTCAATGTCATCTAAAATGGAGTGTACCTGTGCCTTGGAACGCATAGACCGGTGATACTCAATGGCAAACCGGTGTGCTTCATCCTGAATCCGGGTAATCAGTTTAAATCCCTCTCCATGCCGGTCAATCGGAATTTCCACATTGTGGAAATACAGTCCCCTTGTACGGTGATTGTCATCCTTTACCATACCGCAGACCGGAATATCTAGTCCCAGTTCTTCCAGCACCTGCAGACAGATATTTACCTGGCCGCGTCCACCATCCATCATAATGATATCCGGGAAGCGTGTAAAACTTCCGACTTCCTGTGGCATATTTTTTTCTTCCAGTTCTTTCTGTTCCTGCATGCCGTGCGTAAACCGCCGGGTCAGGACCTCATGCATGGAAGCGTAATCATCCGGTCCCGATACCGTGCGGAGTTTAAATTTCCGGTAATCGCTGCGTTTCGGCCGTCCTTTTTCGTATACAATCATAGAACCTACGGTTTCAAATCCATTAATATTAGAAATATCATAGGCCTCCATACGATTAAGCCCTTTCATGCCAAGCAGCTGCTCAATCTCTTTTACCGCGCCGATGGTACGTCCTTCTTCTCTCTTAATCTTTTCTTTATCCTGGCTGAGCACCAACTGTGCATTTTTCGCAGCCAGCTCCACCAGCTTTTCTTTGAGTCCTTTCTGCGGAATCCGTATCGTCACTTTCCGCCCGCGTTTGGCACTCAGCCATTCTTCCAGCACCGGAATGTCTTCGATTGCTTCCTGGAGCATGATTTCCCGCGGGACAAACGGCGTCCCAGAATAATACTGTTTCACGAAATTTACCAGAATATCCCCTGTGCTTTCTTCTGATCCCACACGCACATGAAAATGATCCCTTCCGATAATCTTTCCACTGCGGATAAAAAACACCTGAACCACCGCATCCCGGTCATCACTCGCCAGTGCAATGATATCTTTGTCTTCTCCGTCCGTATTGGTAATTTTCTGTTTCTGGGCAATCTGGCTGACACTGTTTAACAGCTCACGGTACTCGATCGCCCGCTCAAACTCCATCTCCTCGGAGGCTTCCTGCATCTTTTCTTTTAATTCACGCAGCACCGGCGCATAATTTCCATTTAAAAATTCCAGTGCTTTGCTGACCTGTTTTCCATAGGTTTCTTTATCCACATATCCCTGACACGGTGCACCGCACTGATGAATATGATAATTCAGGCAGGCACGGTCCAGCCCGATGTCCCGCGGAAGCTTTCGGCTGCAGGTGCGTAGTTTATAAAGTTTATTGATCAGTTCAATCGTATCTTTCACCGCACCGGCACTCGTATACGGTCCAAAATAACGGGACTTGTCTTTTTTCACCTGCCGGGAAAAAAGAACCCGGGGAAAATCCTCCTGCACCGTTACCCGGATATACGGATACGTCTTATCGTCCCGCAGCATGGTATTGTATTTCGGCGTATGTTCCTTGATCAGATTGCACTCAAGCACCAGCGCCTCCAGTTCGGAGTCCGTGATAATATACTCAAAGCGTGCAATATGCTCCACCATCTGTTTTTTCTTGATTCCCTCATCATGGCTGGGCTGAAAATACTGCCGTACCCTTTTGCGCAGACTGACTGCTTTTCCTATATATATGATTGCATCTGTTTTGTCATGCATAATATAAACTCCCGGTTGATCCGGGAGTTTACGCAATTCTTCCTGAAAGTCGAACATGATTTAATCCTCAAACATATCATCACTCACAAATGCGGCTTTGGAATCCTTTTTATCCTTCTCTGTGTCATCCGGCATCAGGGCTTCTTTATCCTCTTCCTGCGGAAGTCCTTTCATTTCGCGGAAAATCTTCATGAATTCCTTGCCGGTGATCGTCTCCTTTTCGTACAGATAATCGCTGATATGATCCAAAATGTCACGATTTTCTGTCAGCATCTGCATTGCATCCTCGTAGCTTTTATTAATAATGGAAAGCACTTCCTTATCAATCTGTCCTGCGGTATCTTCTCCGCAGATCAGACCGGCTCTTCCATCCAGATACTGGTTTTCCACCGTAGCAAGACACATCATGCCAAACGTATCTGACATACCATACATCGTAACCATTGCACGCGCAATCTTTGTTGCATTCTCAATATCATTTGCTGCACCGCTGGTCGCTGAGTGGAATACAAGTACCTCCGCTGCACGTCCTGCCATAAAGGTCGTAATCTTTGCAAGAAGTTCATCTTTGGTCTCTAAATACTTTTCTTCTTCCGGTGTCTGTAACGTGTATCCCAATGCTCCCATGGTACGCGGTACGATAGTAATCTTTTGAACCGGCTCTGTATTTTTCTGAAGTGCCGAAACAAGTGCATGCCCTACCTCGTGATAAGAGACAATCTTACGCTCCTTATCACTCATGACACGGTCCTTTTTCTCTTTTCCACCGACAGCCACAAGTTCAAATGCTTCAAACAGATCCGACTGATTGACAAACTTTCGTCCATTCTTTACCGCATTGATGGCAGCCTCGTTAATCATATTGGCAAGATCCGATCCCACCAGACCGGCAGTAGCCAGTGCCAGTGCATCCAGATCTACCGTTTCATCCATGTGTACATCCTTGGAATGTACTTTTAAAGTTTCCAGACGGCCTTTCAGATCCGGCTTGTCAACAATGATCCGACGGTCAAAGCGTCCCGGACGAAGCAGTGCCTTATCCAGAACTTCCGGACGGTTCGTTGCCGCAAGAATTAAAATACCTTTGGATGCATCAAATCCATCCATCTCCGCAAGCAGCTGGTTTAAGGTCTGTTCACGCTCATCATTGCCTCCGCCATACCGGCTGTCACGGCTTTTACCGATTGCATCGATCTCATCAATAAAAATAATACACGGTGCCATCTTCTGCGCTTCCTTGAACAGATCACGCACACGGGAAGCACCCACGCCGACGAACATCTCCACAAAATCAGAACCTGCCAGGGAGAAAAACGGAACCTTTGCCTCTCCGGCAACTGCTTTTGCCAGCAATGTCTTACCGGTTCCAGGAGGTCCGACAAGAAGTGCCCCCTTCGGGAGCTTTGCCCCGATATCGCTGTATTTCTTCGGATTGTGCAGAAAATCCACCACTTCCTGCAGGGATTCCTTTGCCTCGTCCTGTCCAGCTACATCTTTAAATGTCACACCGGTTGTTTTCTCCACATATACTTTGGCGGTTGATTTTCCAACCCCCATGGCTCCTCCGCCCATCCGGCGCATCAGGAATCCAAAAAGAATCCAGATCAGTACCAGCGGAATAATAAAGCTTAAAATGTTTACCAGCCATGCCGAAGTATTGTCCGGCACGGATGCCGAAATTTCAATTGCTTTCCCCTCTGATGTCTTTGCACTCTTGAGTGTCGTGATCAGATCCGGATCATTGACAATTCCGGTGTAATATGTTATCTCATATGGTTTTTTATCGTCCACCAGTGTGTAATCCATCTCATAATTGCTGAATTCCACCGTTTTGACATTATTCTTTTCCAGCTGTTTTAGGAATTCGGAGTATGTAGTTTCCTTCGAACTCATCTGTGAAAACCGGTTGGCAAAAAATGACAGGAAAAAGAGTGCCACCAGAGTGACCATGATAAATCCCAGGATCATCTGTCCGTTATGGTTGTCTTTCTTTCCTCCGTTGTTGCCACCGTTGTTTCCGTTATTACCATTGTTTCCATTATTTCCGTTATTATAATTATTGCCACCGTTATAGTTTCCGTTGTTATAATTATTCGGTGCCTGATTGTCCATAAGCCCTCCACTTGTATATCTCTTGTAATCAATACCCTTATTATATGTAATAAGAAACGCAAAATCAACATTTTGTTCGAGAACTTTTCCTATCCTTTCTAAACTTTTTATAAAAAAGTGTGGAATATTTTCGTTGTCCGCTGTATAATATTAAACTATGGTAGTTTAGATAAAAACTTAGGAGGAAAATTATGCCTGTAAAATACGTCTTTGTCACTGGCGGTGTCGTATCTGGTCTTGGAAAAGGTATCACTGCTGCATCTTTAGGACGTCTGCTCAAAGCGCGTGGCTACAAAGTCACCATGCAGAAGTTCGATCCATATATCAACATTGATCCGGGAACCATGAACCCGATTCAGCACGGTGAAGTGTTCGTAACGGATGATGGAGCGGAAACCGATCTGGATCTCGGTCACTACGAGCGCTTCATCGACGAAAGTCTGACAAAGAATTCCAATGTGACAACCGGTAAGGTTTACTGGTCCGTTCTGCAGAAAGAACGTCGTGGAGATTATGGCGGAGGAACCGTACAGGTAATCCCGCATATTACCAACGAGATCAAGAGCCGTTTTTACCGTAATTTCACATCCGATGATATGCATATTGCAATTATAGAAGTCGGTGGAACCGTCGGAGATATCGAAAGCCAGCCTTTCCTTGAAGCAATCCGTCAGTTCCAGCACGAAGTGGGACATGAGAATGCGATTCTCTGTCACGTTACCCTGATTCCGTACCTGCGCGCCTCACAGGAATTAAAGACCAAGCCTACCCAGGCAAGTGTCAAGGAACTGCAGGGTATGGGTATCCAGCCGGATATCATCGTCTGCCGTTCCGAGCAGCCGTTAGATCAGGGATTAAAGGACAAGATCGCACTGTTTTGTAATGTTCCGAACACACATGTACTGCAGAATCTGGATGTTGAGTATTTATATGAAGCTCCACTGGCGATGGAAAAAGAAAATCTTGCGAAAATTGCCTGTGAGTGTTTAAATCTTGACTGTCCGGAACCGGATTTAAGTGACTGGAAGTCCATGGTCAATGATCTGCGTCATCCGGACAAGGAAGTCCGGATTGCCCTGGTCGGAAAATATACCGCATTACACGATGCTTACATTTCCGTTGTGGAAGCTTTAAAGCACGGCGGTATTCCAGAGCATGCAACAATCGACATCAAATGGGTAGACTCCGAAGAATTAAATGTAGACAATGTAGATGAGGTGCTGGGTGATGTAAACGGTATCCTTGTTCCCGGCGGATTCGGTCTGCGCGGTGTCGAGGGAATGATCCTTGCCGCACGCTATGCCCGCGAGAACAAGATTCCGTACCTTGGTCTCTGCCTCGGCATGCAGGTATCCATCATTGAATTTGCACGTCACGTATGCGGATTCAACGATGCACACAGTATCGAACTTGACCCGAACACAACACATCCGGTCATTGCACTGATGCCGGATCAGGACGGTGTAGAAGATATCGGCGGTACCTTAAGACTCGGCGCTTATCCTTGTGTACTGGACAAGGATTCCAAAGCATATGAAGTATACGGAACCACTGAGATTTCCGAGCGTCATCGTCATCGTTATGAAGTAAACAATGATTATCGTGCCACTCTCACCGATCATGGCATGAAACTTTGCGGAACTTCTCCGGACGGAAGAATTGTAGAAATGATCGAACTCCCGGATCACCCATGGTTTATTGCCACACAGGCACATCCGGAATTAAAATCCAGACCAAACCGTCCACATCCACTGTTCCGTGGTTTTGTGGAAGCAGCAACCAAGTGTAAACGATAATGTAATTCCCGGCGGTTTTTCCGCCGGGTTTTCGCTTTATTTGAAAGAGGAGAACTGTCATGCCCAAATCTGTGAATCAAAAACAAAAGCTGTTATTCCTTCTGGATTATCTGCGTCAGAACACGGATGAAACCCATACCGTCACTACCCCACAGATCATCGACCATCTCGCGGCAAACGGCATCCGGGCGGAGCGTAAAAGCATCTATAACGATATCCAGACGCTTTGTGATTATGGTTATGACATCATCCGGACCGAAGGCGCGCATGCCGGTTACCGCATAGCAGACCGCACATTTGAGCTGCCGGAAGTCAAACTGCTTGTTGACCTGGTACAGTCTTCCAAATTTATTACCACAAAGAAATCACGGCAGCTGATTGGCAAACTGGAACAGCTTGTCAGTAAAAACGATGCGAAAAAACTACAGCGTCAGGTTGTCGTTGCAGACCGCAACAAAACCAGCAATGAAAAAATCTATTACAGCGTGGATGTCATCCATTCTGCCATTGCAGAAAACCAGCAGATCCGTTTCCACTACTTCGACTGGAATGTCAGAAAAGAAATGCAGCTGCGCAAAGACGGCAGATTCTATCAGGTCAGCCCCTGGCTTCTTACCTGGGATGACGAAAACTATTATCTTGTTGCCTATGACGCGGATGCCGGGAAAATGAAACATTACCGTGTCGACAAGATGCTTGATCTCTCCGCTGTGAATCAGGCGCGGTGCGGACGGACCGATTACGAACAGATGGATATCGCCTCTTATTCCCGCAAAAATTTCGGCATGTTTGCCGGGGAAGAGACAACCGTACAGCTTCTGTGCGATACTTCCATGACCGGTGTCATCATTGACCGTTTCGGTGCCGGTGTAGCCATGCGCCCCTACGACGAAACCCACATTCTCGCGCGGGCACAGGTCGCTGTCAGTCCACAGTTTTTCAGCTGGCTTGCCGGCTTATCCACACATATCCGTGTGATTTCCCCGGATTCCGTTGTCAATGAATACCAAATTTTTCTGCAGGAAATCCTGCGCAGTTATACCGATATGCAATAATCGTTTCCAAAGGAGGAATATACTATGAATTTACCGAAAGATCCTGTCATGCTTCTGTCTGTTGTCAACACACAGCTGCGTGATCATTACCCGACACTTACCGAACTTGCTGCCGCATATATGACCGATGCAGATGCAATTACAGAAACCCTTGCAGCCATCAATTATCATTACGATGAGGGGCAGAATCAGTTTATTTAACAGGCAATCGCCTGATTCACTTCATAAAAGGAGGGGAACTTTTGTATGGCCAGTTGTGATTTTTGTGCATACAATGAATATGATGAAGAGGACGAAGCATACTACTGCTCCGTCAATATGGATGAAGACGACATGGCTCGTTTTGTCCAGAGTAATTACAAAGAATGTCCTTTTTACCGTTCCGGGGACGAATACAAAGTTGTACGGCACCAGATGTAACCTGGTGCCGTTTTCGTAAAATACTAATTATATTATGTTTCTGCCCACACATCCATGGATTTCTTTCCATGCTTTCTTCCCCAGAGATACAACAGCACGCAGGCAGCCAGAAGTACAATATCGGCAAAAACCGTTCCCTCAATGCCAAAACCAACATTATATGCGAAACTGTCTCTTGCTGTCGCTGCATCCAGTTTAAATACCGAATACGGCACATTGATCCCACTGTTTGGCAAGCCAAAGAGAATGTTCTGCGTAAAATTCCATGCTGTATGTACGGCAAACGCACACCAGAGACTGTCCATGTAATATACCATGAGGGAAAACAAAATTCCGACCAGAAAAATATTCAGGACAGAAAGCACCGTAACTCCGTTATTTGCCAGATGCAGCAACGCAAACAGCAGTGCATTTCCGACAATTGCAACCACCGGATTTTTATAACTTCTGCGCAGTTTCTGATATAGAAATCCCCTGCACAGCAGTTCCTCTGCCGACGACTGGATAAACACGGTCAGAAACACAACCACAAACCACAGCGGATGAATTGCATCGTAAGTCAATGCGATATCGTGGTGCAGCCATGCCACAAGAATACAGATGCCATTTAATGCAAATCCCAAAACCAGTCCGAGCAACAGGTATTTTCCGTTATTTCCCTGTGGTTTTGTTCCAACCGCCTGCAGGATCGGACGGTTTCTCTTTTTGATCAGAATCCAGAACAGTGCCACTGCCCAGATTCCCAAAAAGATCACATACATCAACGCCGTATTCAAAAATGCGGACTTCTGCAGCTGTGGATGCGCCACAATGGCAATCCCTACCGGAATTCCAAGAATAAAACTTCCCAGAAATTGTCCTAAAACCATGAGAATCACCGTTTCAAGGTAAAGCATCGGAAGCGTATCAACAATTTTGTTTTTCAGCAATTTTTTCTTTTCCATTTGACTGAAACTCCTTTTCTTTTATCTGTTTCCCATTATATCTTTGTACGCTTAATGTTTTACCTGTTGTACCTTAACGCTTCCTTAAACTGCCGTTTAACGGAGCTGGAAGCCTGTTGTTTTCTTAAGAGGGAGTGGAAAATACCATCGTGGTACCTGTGCCAATAAAATTCATGCAAAAGATACCATCGCGGTATCTATACACTGAAAATTTAACATTTAGATACCGGAAAGTCGCTATGAATCAAAAATTGCTTCTCCAGATACCACTTTTTCAAAAAAGCGGTATCTGAAGAAGCAATTTTTACTATATAGGTGACATTTCCTGATTTCAAGCATTAAAATTTTAAGAAAACGTCACCTAAGACTTTAATTTTTCATTTATAGATACCAGAGTTATCATCGAATCATTTTTACATATAGTTTTACTAATCCACAGAATTTGACGCGTGTACTGTTTTGTGAAGGTCTTTTCTGCAACTTGCTCCGGAGTTCCATCATGTAACGATAATGGCACAATTCAGTAGAATTGTTAAAATTTTCCTGAAATTAATGCCGGAGCTAACTTGCAGAAAAACCGGAGCAAAAGCATGTACACCGCAAATTCGTCGCATCAAGAAACCTTATATCTAGAACATTTCCCGTAAATGTTAATTTTTATTGGTATCTTTATTTCGATATACCAATTTTGCCTGCCGGTTGATCAGACGTCCGATCAGTTCTACCGACTCATCAATTCCGTAGCATGCACTGTTGATACACAGATCATAATTGATCGCATCGCCCCAGCGCTTACCGGTAAAGGAATGATAATAATCCTGGTGCTTGTGATCCATCTTGCGCACCAGATTAATGGCCTGTTTCAAATCCAGATTTTTCAGTTCCATCATACGGCGCACACGGATCGCAAACGGTGCCGTAATATAGATACTGATATGTGGAATATGCTGTCCGGTCAGTACGACATCCGCAGCACGTCCCATAACAATCATATCTTCCTCTTTTGCCAGCTCACAGATTAAGGCACTCTGCCGGAAGAAAGATGCGTCTTTCTTTGACAGACCATGATAACGCTTAAAATCGCTGACTTTTGCCGCATCTGCCCCGAATTCTTTTGCATCTCTGCGATCTAGAATCTGATTCAATACCGATTCATCATAATAATTGATATGCAGTGCTTCCGCCAGTGCAAATCCAATATCAGTACCTGCACTTCCGTGTGAACGGCTGATACAGATGACCAGATGATCCTTCTCAGAAAACTTCTTGCTCAGAATCGAAGAATTCATATCTGCCAGATCTTTATCCACAATATCTACCGAGCCAAAGCTCATCGGCAGATTTGCTATTTCTTCCAGAATATCATTATATTCAACCAAAAGGTCATGGCGTGCTTCTTTATTCCGGATACTTCTCGCCATGTTTCCGATCAGAGCCAGTTCACTTCGAAGCAAATGCCCCTGTGGATTGGAAACAATAAGCATGGTCAGGTCATCCAGCACACGCGCTTTTTCTCCGGTAAATGTCTTTCCGAGTCCAGAACCGGAAGTCTTGTACACCTTTTCATCCAGTTCATAGATGCGGTTCGCCAGCTTTCTGCATTGTTCTTTGTTGTCCATAGCCTTCTACCTCCTATAAAAAGAATACCAGTGTATCAATAATAAATACCGGAATCAAAAACTTCAGGGAACATAACATATAGCCAAAGAATGACGGCATCTTGATACCGTTTTCATCCGAAATGGATTTCACCATAAAGTTCGGTGCATTTCCGATGTATGTGTTGGCTCCCATAAATACCGCACCACAGGAGATTGCCATAAGCATCTTGACCGCAACGGTTCCCACGGTTGTGGCAATACCACTGGTTGCGCCCAGTGTTCCTGCCGTTGTAAGGAATACCAGATAGGTTGGTGTATTGTCCAGGAAACTGGAAAGTGCACCGGTCGCCCAGAACATCTCTAAAGGTTTTGTCAGTCCCAGTTCCGCACCTTTGCTCTTTAAGATCATGAGTGCCGGCTGCATGGTAATAAAAATTCCGATAAACAGTACCGCAACTTCCTCAATGGCGCCCCAGGTAAAATGGTTCTTTGTGCGCACATCGGATTTCGTTGTCTTAAATGACAGAAACGCTGCAACCAGAATAATAACAATCTCGATCAGTGTCGGCACTGCCAGTCTTACGCTCCGGAAAATCGGAATACTGATAACGCTTCCGTCTGCATTCTGGAATGCTTTCATTCCCGGAAGAACGCCGCTTAATACAACACCTGCCACAATCATAATCATAAAAATGATGTTGTGCAGACCATTGACTTTAAAAGTAGTCGTTGGCTTGGAAATATCCGGGCGCATGCCAAGTGCAATATCTCTGCGATATGCACGACGGTCGATAAAATAAAATACGGTCAAGAGAATTACCATATTAAATACCAGTACCGGGAACAGACGTAAACTCCAGGTAAACGGTACACCTCTCATAAATCCCATCAGAAGTGGCGGATCACCGATTGGTGTCAGACATCCACCCATATTGGAAATCAGGAAAATGAAGAAGACCATAATATGACTCTTATTTTTTCTCCAGGAATTCATCTGAATCATCGGCCGCACCAGAAGCATGCTGGCACCGGTTGTACCGATACAGCTTGAAAGCAGTGTTCCGATCGCCAGAAGTCCGGTATTCATACGCGGTGATCCGACAAAATCTCCTTCCAGATTAATATTTCCGGAAACACAAAACAGACCAAACAGCAATACAATAAAGGAAAGATAATCATTCACTATACATTCCAGAACTGTTTCTGCAGTCTCGCCTGCGCCGTATTTTACTGCAAACGGAATAATAAATAAAAGTGACCAGATGAGTACCGCCCAGCCTTTATTTTTGTCCCACCATTCTCCTTTTACCAGCGGGAAAATTGCGATACATAATAAAAGGCCGGCAAACGGTATGCACAGCCAAAGCGGTATGTTACCCATTTTCTTGTACCTCCTTATAATCTCTGTATATTTTACACCTCAGCCCCCAAAAAAGTAACCGCTAATTCGTCAAATAATTAACAAAGTTCCAATCTCCATTTCACTTATTTTTGTATATTTTCTCCATATAAAGAAAGCCTGCATCCACACGGTGTATTTTATTTCACAGGCAGCATTTTGTCACAAAATGAAGAGAAGCCTCTCCGTTCCCGGATCGGCTTCTCTTCGAGGAGTTTAGTTATGAAAATGTTTATTAAATAAAAAGGGAATAATGTAAAGGAATGATTTCCGTTTACATTGTCTAGTATATGCAAAAAATGTGTCCATATTATGTCCACTTCAAAAACAAATTCTAAAATCATATTCCAAAAATTTTAGAGACATTTTATATATTTAACAATTTCTTACATAATTCGATCTTGCTGTCATCGGTCAGACTGTTTTCAAATACCACCTGTCCACGTTTCTGCCGGCCGCAAAGCAGATCTTTCTCCTGCAGTCTTCTTTTCATCTCGCGTGCGGTTCCCTCGCCTCCGTCAAAAATTTTCACATTCTCCCCCAACACCTGCTGAATCTGTTTTCTGGCAAACGGATAATGTGTGCAGCCGAGTACCGCTGCATCCACCTGGTTTTCCCGGTAAGAATAAAGCAGATCTTCCAGATATTTATGAAGATCCTCTCCGTCGAGATCTCCCCGCTCAATAAAATCCATCAGCCCCGGACACGGCAACGGAAGAATTTGTGCTTTCTCTTTGTAGCGCTCCATCAGCACATGAAACTTTTCTTCATGAATTGTCATCGGGGTTGCCATCACAAGGACTTTGGGATGTTCCATGCAAAGTGCCGCCGGTTTCAGTGCCGGTTCAATCCCGACAATCGGAATATACGGATACATCTCGCGCAGTTTCCGGACAGCAGCACTGGTGGCTGTATTGCAGGCAACCACAAGACCTTTTGCCCCCTGGTCAAACAGCTTTCGTGCACATCCGATCGTCAGGTCCCGCACTTTTTCTTTTTCTTTTGTTCCGTATGGTGCATTTTTAGAATCACCGAAATAAATAAAATCTTCCTCCGGCATAATCCGGATCAGTTCCCGCAGGACACTGATTCCTCCCACTCCGGAGTCAAATACCGCAATTGGGTTTTCTCTTTGTAATTGATATTCCACAGATCTGTTATCCTTTCTTAATTGAAAAAACATGGTTCAGTTGTTATAATAGTAACTAGTAAATAGCAATGGAGAGTGACAACTATGCTGACTGAAAAAAATATTTCCGATAAATATAAATACTGTGAATTTTGCGGACGCACGCTTCCAAAACATTATGAAGGAACGCTATGTCCCACTTGTCAGGAAGCACAGCTTTTCCGGAATGTGCGGGATTATATCCGCGCCAACACTGTAAATGAATATGAAGTTGCAGAACATTTCCATATTCCTCTCCGGCAGATCAAAGAGTGGATTCGGGAAGGCCGGATCGAATATCATGAGGTCAACACAGCTTCCACTATCTCCGGCATGCACTGCCAGCGCTGTGGTGCTCCGGTTTCTTTCGGTACCCTGTGTCCGAATTGTCTGAAACTGATGAACACACAGGGCAGATCCGTTGCCCCTGCCATTTCACCGGATTCACGCATGCACTATCTCGATACCCCTTCTGACAAAACGAAATAAGAACTATCCACTCACAGGAAAGGGATGCCGGATTTCGGCACCCCTTTTTCTTACGCCTGTGTACTTCTGCGAATTACTTTTTGTCTGTATTTAAACTCCACTGCTTCCAGATATTTATCATCCGGTTCAAATTTGATCAGCAGTGTCTCGCCTTCCTTTTTCAGAACCATATCATAATATGCAGTATCTTTGTCATGAGAGGTATAATCAATCACCTTGACACCCTCTCTCTCGTATTGTGATACACTGCGATCTCCAGCCGGCGCAATCTGAATTACATCATCCATCGTATAACTTCCCAGTGACTTTCTGCGGTTCTTGTTTAAAACTTTTGCGAAGCGGACTTCCCCGTCAAAATAAGAATACTCAAACTCCTTGGAGTTTCCCATCAGAACAAACCAGACAATTCCGCATACCAGTGCAACCGGTAATGTAATGCCACTGGTCAGACATGCTGCAAGCAGACTCACTACTGCAAGTACAAGCATCAATGTCCCCACTACTTTTGCAACCACGGTCTTCCGGACCGGTACTAATACATATACTTCCAATCTTCTATCTCTCCTTCATTTGTAGTAATGTTAATTATACTCCATCCCACACTTTTTTTCCACTAGAGAATAATTTTTTCATAAATACAGTAGATTTTTTGTTCCCCAGCCCTTACAATAAGAGATATTATTTTTCGTTTATTTTCGGAGGTGCATATGATACATATTCCAACAGAAAAACTTGCAGATTTTGAAAAAAACATCCGCCGTGAATGGACCATGACCAATGGAATCGGCGGATACGCGGGAGGCTCCATCATCGGTGCCTGCAACCGGACACATCAGGGATATCTGATTGCCAGTCTGCATCCCCCGGTCGAGCGCTATCTGGTATTTTCCAAAACCAATGAAAAACTGACACAGGGAACCCATGTTTACAATCTGGAAACTTCCCAGCATGCCGGGAAAGGACATTCTCCCATCCGCACGCAAGGACAGCGTTTTTTAACGGATTTCTCCTGTGACGGAACTGTCTGCTTTTCCTATTCCGCCGGCAATATCCGTATGGACAAACATCTGGCCCTGCTGCGGGAATCAAACACAGTTGCGATCTCCTATACGATTACAAACCAGGGAGAGGAAGCCGGACTTTCCATCACCCCGCTTATGAATTTCCGGGAGCACAGTGCATCGTCTGCCGTTTCTGACCTGCAGTTTACCTGTGAGCCAAACACAGTGGGCGGTTTTACTCTGATCCCGGCTGCTGCACCCGGACTCTGCATCGAGCTTTCCTGCAGTGCCGGCAGACTTTTTCCACGTGAAAACCAATACGACGTGGATATGCAGTACCAGACGGAAGTAGACAACGAAACGGCGGGACTGGATACACATTTTTGCCCATATGATCTTCGTTTTACACTTCCGGCACACAGCAGTACAGAGATTTCCCTGCTTTGCACCGTCCACCCGGTACAGGACACCCCTGTGCTTTCCCGCCCGCAGGCAGATACCGCAGCAATCGAAATCGCACACGTACAGGAATATTATGATTCCTTAAAACAACAGGCGGGATATGGCGATGATGCTTTTGCCAATACACTTGTCGTGGCAGCAGACCAGTTTCTTGCCCGGCGCGATTCCACCGGACTTATGACAATCCTTGCAGGTCTTCCGTGGTTTACCGACTGGGGCAGAGATACCATGATCGCTTTTTCCGGGCTGACACTGGCCACCCGGCGGTTTTCGGATGCCCGGGAAATTCTTTCGACCTTTGCGCAGTATGTCCATCACGGCATGGTCCCGAATATGTTTCCGGATGACGGGCAGGACCCTCTCTATAACACTGCAGATGCCTCTCTGTGGTATTTTTATGCCGTGGACGCATATTTGAAGGTTACCGGACAACCATCGGATTATGACTATATAAAGCAGCGTATTTACCCCGTTCTGCGTGAAATTATTCATGCCTATGCACACGGCACGGATTTTTCCATCTATATGGATGATGACGCCCTCATCCATGCCGGAAGCGGATTGGATCAGGTAACCTGGATGGATGTCCGTGTCGGTGACTGGGTAGCTACCCCGCGTCACGGAAAACCGGTAGAAATCAATGCACTGTGGTACAATGCGCTGTGCGTGACTGCGGAACTGGCAGAACATTTCAAAGAAGATTCCTCCGTTTACCGCAAGCTTGCCACTCGTGTATCTGCTTCCTTCCGAAAAGAATTCTGGAACGAAAAAGACGGATGTCTCTATGACGTTATTGAAGAAAACGGCAAAGATGCAAGCATCCGCCCCAACCAGATCTATGCCGTCAGCCTTCCACATACCATGCTCACGGCAGAACAGGCTCTGCAGGTGGTAAATACCGTAGAGGAAAAGCTGCTTGCCGGCCCCGGCATACGCTCCCTCTCTCCGGAACACAAAGACTATCACGGGATCTACTGTGGCTCTCTTCCGAAAAGAGATGCCGCTTACCATCAGGGAACCGCATGGGGATTTCTGATGGGCGGCTTTCTGACCGCTTACATGAAAGTCCACCACCACTCTCCGGAAGCAAAAAAACAGGCAATGGCATATCTTGCACCGGTACAGACCCACCTTTTGGAAGAGGGCTGCATTGGTTCTATTTCCGAAATTTTTGACGGTGATGCCCCGCATACTTGCCGTGGTTGCTATGCCCAGGCATGGAGCGTTGGAGAAATTCTGCGCTGCTACACACAGGATATTCAAAAAAATCAAAAATAATGATTTTTTTCTTGACAAGAAGATCTCACTCGGATATAATACTAAATGTTCCGCGTGAGATTTTCAATTAAGAAATCCACTGCAATGCCTAGTTAGCTCAGTTGGTAGAGCAGAGGACTGAAAATCCTCGTGTCTCTGGTTCGATTCCGGAACTAGGCACTTTTAATTGTATAGAGAACATATTGGTATAATTGGAAACGACACATGTGTGCATTACTCACTGATTAACGAACAACACGCGTGTGTTTTTCTATGCTCAAATTTATTTATATTAAAGGAGGGCAAAATTATGCCAAAGAAGAGTAGACTCGAAAATATTTTATTTACACTTGTTATGGCGTTTGTCATGGTGTATGCCATGGTATGCTATAACATCGCAATTGACAAAGGCGGAATGACAAACGAAGTTTTTCTGCTGGCGTTTCATGAAATACCGATTATGTGGCCGATCGCATGTATCCTGGAGTATTTTGTAGTGGAGAAACTGGCAACGATGCTGGCATTTCGTCTGGTAAATCCGAAAGAAGACAAGCCGGTCTTTGTGACACTTGCAATTTGTTCTATGATCGTATGTCTGATGTGTCCGGTAATGAGTCTGATTGCCACAGTTTTGTTTGCACATCCGGGAAATCAGGTGATCGCAGTGTGGCTGCAAAAATTTGCATTAAACTTCCCAATGGCATTATGCTGGCAGATCTTTTTTGGAGGAGTATTTGTAAGAAACTTATTTACATGGGTGAAAAAAGCGATTCATCATAAATAAAATCATCATGAATAAAAAGAGGGTGCGCATAATGCGCACCCTCTTTTTGGGGGTAGGAAAATAATGAAAAATGGTAAAACTGCTTCCGGCACAAAACCGGAAACAAGAATTACTGTGATTAAGTATTAGCCCATAACCACTTCGACAGAGACTTCTGTCTTGCCGGTTGGTAATGGAATCGTATTTCCGTCTACGGCAATGCCATCAACGGTCATGGAAGCAACGCCCTTTTCTACGTGTTTCGGGTTACGGACGCTGATGTGATAGGTCACACCACGGAAGTCACGTTTTGCTTCGAAACCATCCAGAGTGGATGGAATACATGGATCGACGGTCAATCCGTCGTAATCCGGACGAATTCCGAGAATATACTGGGAAACGTCCAGGAATGTCCACGCTGCAGTACCGGTCAGCCAGCTGTTCTTGGCTTCTCCAAAGTTTGGAGCATCTTTTCCGGCAATCATCTGCGAATATACATAAGGTTCGGTACGGTGAATTTCGCTGATATCTTCGATATATGCAGGACAGGTTCTTGTATATACCTGCCATGCACGGTTTCCACGTCCAACAACGGTTTCTGCAATGGAAATCCAAGGATTGTTGTGGCAGAAGATTCCGGCATTTTCTTTATATCCTGGTGGATAAGAGGAAATTTCACCAAGTTCTACATGGTATCTGTGATAAGGTGGCTGAAGAAGTACAATACCGTATTTAGTATCCAGATATTTTTCTACGGATTCCATGGCTTTCAGACAGTTTCCTTCTTTCAGGCCGATCTCTGCCATAACGCAGAAGCCTTGTGGCTCGATAAAAATCTTACCGTCTTCACATTCTTTAGAACCAATCTTGTTTTTGTAATGATCATATGCACGCAGGAACCATTCTCCGTCCCAGCCGGCATTAAGAACTGTTTTTTCCATTTCCGCAATGGCATCTTCTGCAAGTTTTGCCTCGTCTTCAAGTCCTCTGTGACGGCAGATCTCTACATAATCTTTACCGTAACGGACAAACATACCGGCAATGAAAACAGACTCTGCATTTGGTCCTTCGGATGGGCCGAATGTCTGGAAGGATTCTCCCGGTTCTGTGGAGAAGCAGTTTAAGTTCAGGCAGTCATTCCAGTCTGCACGGCCGATCAGCGGAAGTTTATGCGGTCCGAGATGATCGATGGTGTAGTGGAAGGAACGGCGTAAATGCTCCATAAAATCAGTTGCCTTGGAAGGATCACTGTCATACGGCGTTTTTTCATCCAGGATGGTGTAATCCCCGGTTTCTTTGATATATGCTGCGGTACCTGCAATCAGCCAGAGCGGATCATCGTTGAAACCGCTTCCGATATCAGAATTACCTTTCTTGGTCAGAGGCTGATACTGATGATATGCACTTCCGTCTTCAAACTGTGTTGCTGCAATATCCAGAATACGCTCTCTTGCGCGGTCAGGAATCAGATGTACGAAACCAAGCAGATCCTGACAGGAATCACGGAATCCCATGCCTCGTCCGATACCGGATTCGAAGTAGGAAGCAGAACGGCTCATATTAAATGTGACCATACACTGATACTGATGCCAGATGTTTACCATACGATCCAGTTTTTCCTCGGAAGAGGATACCGTAAAGTGAGAAAGCAGTTCATCCCAGTATTTTTTCAGTTCAGCCAGTGCTGCTTCTGATTTTTCTTTGGTATCAAATTCTTTCATCAGAGCTTCCGCACGTGTGCGGTTAATCTTTCCATCTTCGGCGCGTCCGATCCATTTTTCTTCAACCGGATTCTCTATGTATGCCAGAATAAATACGAAAGTTTTAGACTCGCTGGGAGCAAGAGACACTTTCAGATGATGGGAGCCTACCGGAGCCCATCCGCTGGCAATGGAGTTTTTGGACTGATCGGACACGACAACTTCAGGAGCAGAGTTTTCTCCGTATGCTCCAAGGAAGGAATCGCGGTCAGTATCAAATCCGTCTACCGGGGCGTTAACTGCATACAGAGCATAGTGATTACGACGCTCACGGTATTCGGTCTTATGATAAATTGCAGATCCATGAACTTCTACTTCACCGGTAGAGAAATTACGCTGGAAGTTGGTCATGTCGTCCATTGCATTCCATAAACAGAATTCTACATAAGAAAAGACAGAAAAATCTTTCGTCTCTTTACTGTTATTGGTAAGAGTCAGCTGATTGATCTCACAGTTCTTTCCAACCGGAACAAATGCGGTCAGCTCTGCCAGCAGATCATTTTTACTGCTCCGGAAGGTGGAGTAGCCCATACCGTGATGACACTCATAAGCGTCCAGATCGGTCTTGGCTGGCATCCATCCGGGATTCCAGATGGTATCGCCCTCTTTAATATAGTAGTAGTGTCCATTGCTGTCGAAAGGAACATTGTTATAACGGTATCTCGTCAGACGAAGAAGCTTTGCATCTTTATAGAAGCTATAGCCACCGCAGGTATTGGAGATCAGAGAAAAGAAATTCTCAGAACCCAGATAGTTGATCCATGGGAGTGGTGTCTTAGGAGAGGTAATAACATATTCTTTGTTCGCATCATCGAAATATCCAAATTTCATGTGTGTATCCTCCATATAAAATTATTTACTTGTGACATAGTAGATGAAAGTGGAAAGAAGCATTTGGTGGAGTAATCAATCCATCGTGCTTGTTTTAAATGCCACTTATCTATGAGAGCGAAAACGTTTAAGTGCTCTCTTTTATAAATAGAGTATAGTCTCTGAAATTTAAAAAATCAACACAAAATGGCTTAAAACAGGCAAATACAGCAACTTGAACAAAAACGAAAACAAAAAATATAAGAAAGCAACAAATGCGTGCGCAACATTAAAAAACCAAAAAATTGCGTAAACGTATAAGAATAAAACAGCGTGCGCATGCACGGACACAAAATACACATACAATATGCACAAAACAGTCAAGAATAAAGTGTTTAAATTGACGAAATGACAAAAAAGTATTGCATTTACAGGCATATGGGCGTATATTAAAGCTACGAAAACGATTAAGAAAATTTCCCGAAACATTGGAGGAATGATATGGTATCTTTAAAAACAATTGCTGAACGATGTGGTGTTTCTACTGCGACCGTAAGCAAAGCACTGAATGATCATAAAGATATCAGCGAAGAGACAAAAAACCGGGTAAAGCAAACGGCGCAGACACTTGGATATTTTCCGAATGCAGCGGCCAGAGCGCTTAAGACGAACCGTTCATATAATATCGGGGTACTCTTCGAGGAGGAAGCCGGAAGAGGCCTGACCCATGAATATTTCTCCGGTGTGCTGAACGGACTTAAGATTCAGGCAGAAAAGTTAGGATATGATATTACATTTATCAACACCTGCTTTGAAAACCGGAAGATGTCCTATTATGAACATTGCCGGTACCGGAATTTTGAGGGAGTCGTAATTGTATGTGCCAATTTTGACGACCCGGATGTGACCGAGCTGATGAACAGTGAAATACCTGTAGTTACGATTGATTATGTGCATCATAACTGCACCGCAGTTACTTCCAACAATATACAGGGTATGGAAGATCTGGTAAAGTACATATACAGTCAGGGACACAGAAAAATTGCATATATTCATGGACAGGAAGGATCAAGTGTTACGCGGGACCGACTCGCAAGTTTTTATCGGACAATTGATGAACTGGGGCTTGAAATTCCCGATACATATGTCCGCTCAGCTGATTATCTTGAGACAAAAGGATCTGCAAAACAGACAAAGGAACTGTTGAATCTGGAAGATCCGCCAACCTGTATCATTTATCCGGATGATACTTCTTTAATAGGAGGTAGAAATGTCATTATTGAAATGGGACTTCGAATTCCGAGAGACATTTCGGTAGCCGGATATGACGGGACGATGATCTCGCAGCTTTTATATCCAAAACTCACAACAATTCGCCAGAATACAGAAATGATTGGAAGCGAAGCTGCAACAAGGCTCATCGGAACCATTGAGAAACCGAGAACAACTCTCGTCGAGAGAGTCGTTATAGAAGGAAGTTTAGTACCGGGACAGTCCGTAGGTGCAATTCAGCCGAAAGAATAAAGCCGGCAGATTTCTTCAAAACAAACTGACCAACAGGTCAACAAATATTAAGGAGGGTTTTATATGAAAAAGAAAGTCGTAAGTGCACTGCTGTGCGCAACAATGGTAGCAACAATGTTTGCTGGCTGCGGAAGTAAAGAGAGCAGCGACAATGCAACAACACCGGATACTTCAAAGGCAGATACCAGTTCTGAAGTAACTGCTCCGGCAGAAGATACCGGAAAGGTTTTAAACATTTATTGCTGGAACGAGGAGTTCAAGAGCCGTATCACAGCTCACTATCCGGATTATCAGGAAGTTGATGCAACACATGGAAAGATCGGTGATGTTGATGTTGTCTGGAACCTGTCTCTTATACACATCTGACGCTGCCGACGATCGCATAAGTGTAG
>ENA-OZHK01000135-OZHK01000135.1-human-gut-metagenome-genome-assembly--contig:-NODE-135-length-25165-cov-6.800836_pt1 | contig 25165 bp, 18 predicted proteins | sample MGYA00244048_ERZ653690 | MGnify/ENA primary metagenome ERZ653690 (study PRJEB26926, sample SAMN06165197) | human gut metagenome | biome: ENVO:00009003; feature: ENVO:2100002; material: ENVO:00002003...
TACGAGATCTAGTACGGTCTCGTGGGCTCGGAGATGTGTATAAGAGACAGTAACTACTCTAACTCCTTTAACTACTATTCAAAAACAATATTTCCCCTATTCCGCCGTTTTATATCTTGATGGATAAAGACGAAAGTAAGGACAGCTACGGACATGTGCTGAAATATACGGGAATATTCGGCGGCGTGCAGGGACTCAACATCATCATTGGCCTTGTACGCAACAAAATTACGGCCCTGCTGCTCGGCCCTGCCGGCATGGGACTGGCGTCGCTGCTCAACTCTGCCGTCAACTTTATATCGCAGGCCACCAACCTCGGAATATCGTTCAGCGCGATAAAGCATATTTCTGAACTTTACGACCAGGGCGAAACGGCCGAAATGAAGCGCTTTATCAAGATTGTGAGGGCGTGGAGCCTCGTGGCGGCACTGCTCGGAATGATAGTGTGCATAGCCGCCGGACCGCTGCTCAACAACCTCTCGTTCTCATGGGGCGACCACACGCTCCACTTCATAATGCTCTCGCCGGCAGTGGCACTGATGGCCATAACGGGCGGCGAGACGGCCATACTGAAAGCCACACGAAAGTTAAAGGCGCTCGCCGTGGTGCAGCTGTGGTCGGTGGCGGCGTCGCTGCTCATATCCGTACCCATATACTGGCTGTTCGGATGGGCGGGCATTGTGCCCGTGATAATACTCATGGCGCTCGCCTCGATGATAATAACCGTGGCCTACTCTTACCGCATGTATCCGCTGCGGCTGTGCGGAGCCAAGGGACTGCTGGGCGAAGGCATGGAGATGGTAAGGCTCGGCGTGGCATTCATCATGTCGGGCATAATGACAAGCGGAGCCGAAATGCTGCTGCGCGCGCTGCTCAACGCCGAGGCCGACCTCGACATAGTGGGCCTCTACAACGCCGGATTTATGCTCACCGTAACCTATTCGGGCATGGTGTTCTCGGCAATGGAGACCGACTATTTTCCGCGTCTCTCGGCTGCCAACCACGACAATCAGGCAATGAAGACCATCGCCAACCGCCAGATTGAGGTGTCGCTGCTCATCGTGTCGCCCATGCTCACGCTGCTCATAACGGCGCTGCCGCTGGTGATACCGATGCTCTACAGCCACAAGTTTTCGCCCGTGGTGCCGATGGCTCAGATAGCCGCCATGTCGATGTATCTCAGGGCTATAACGCTGCCCATAGCCTACATGACGCTTGCCAAGAGCCACTCTAAGGCATTCTTCGTGCTCGAGACGATTTCGGCTGCCGCACAGGTAGCAGGAGTGCTGGGCGGATACCATCTGATGGGACTCACTGGAACGGGCGCCGGACTGCTCTTTTCGTATATCTTTGAGCTTATAATAATCTACGCTTACGCCCACACGCGCTACGCCTACCGCCCCTCTAAAAACGTGTGCATATATGTAGCCATACACCTTCCGCTGGGCATAGCCGCATACCTCTCAACGCTGATAAGCAGCACCCTGCTGAGCGTTGTTTTCGGACTGCTGTTCACCGCCGCAAGCACTGCCGCGTCGCTATTTATTCTGCACAAAAAGACGTCGCTCTGGAACAGTATAAAGAACCGCTTAAACAAATTCCGCAGACGCTGACCAATGCCCAAAAGGCATATTTTAATCGTCAGCAGACACATATTTTTCGTCATCCAGAGGCGTGTTTTTTCAAGCCAATTTATCAATTTTTTCAACATACTTATTCATCATTTTCAGCCAAAACAAGAATATATTTTCAGCCAAACAAGTATTATTTTTTCATCTTAGCAATACAATTTTTCAGTCAGAAAAGCATACTTTTTCAGCCCTGCCACATCAATTTTTTATGTCATTTTCAGCACGAAAAGGCATACATGAAAAGTAAAAATTATTCTGTCTCAAATCATCACGGACGGCATTTTCTGTCCTCAAAATTTTCTGTTTCCGGATAAAAAAACGAGCAAAAAATTCTCTTCAAAAAGGCAAAAAAATAATATAAAAAGAGTAATTATTTTGACTCCATGAGGCAACAAAATTCTAATTTTACATGCCGTAAATCTGTTCAGAATAAGGCACTATTTTTAATTAAAAAGGCAAAGAAATCTAACCTGACGAGCCATGATTTTCAATCAAAAAAATGACAAATTCTGATACCGTAAATCATAAAATTCAACCTGCAAAAAGCATCATTTCTAGTCAATAAAAATCAGAATAATTTAGCTTTTCCGCATCACGCTGAGAGGACAAATCAGCACATCAGGAAGAACAAAATCAGACAAAATCCACACACTTTTCAGCCGTTCCAAAAGGGCATCTTTTGCATTGTAAAAGGACACATATTGCACTCTAAAAGGCCACCTTTTACAACGCAAAACGATACCTTTTACAACCCGATAAGTGGACTCAAAAAATGACAAAAATCATCATCAGAAAGACTGAAAACGGATCAAGAATATTGAAAAAACATCTGCCCTGTATCAAAGAAAAAAGACATGAAAACGGCAACGGTTGGCACCCGAAAAAGATATCCACAATGAACAGAAAGCGGCAAAAAGCCCAAAAAGTTATTAGACAAAAGTGTTGATAACTCTGTGGAAAACCCTGTTGATAACCCTGTGGAAAAGAACGGGATATCAACATACGCCCGGCGAACATAAGCCGATTGGTGGATATCAACACGGTTATACAGATAAAATAATTAAGTTTTCAACAGTTTTATGGCAAAAAAAGATATAAACTTATTAACTTTGCAGTTAAAGTGGGAAATTGTGGATAAATAACGTTATGGCCTGACAATCAACGAAAAGATATTAAAGGCATGTGTTGAAAACGTGTTATTACGGGTTGATAACGAAATGACCAAACTTTTTGGCATAAAGTTTTGAACATATCAACGGCATATCATACAACTCATTCTCTTTTTTTAAAAAGGAAAAACAAAGGATAATAATAATGATTGTGCGTGTGGAAAGGCTTAACCGGAAGGATAAGGCACACCCCCGCACGGCTAACGAAACAAACACTATGGTTAAAGAAGAATGGACAGAGAAGGGCTACATTGACGAGCCTGCTGACAACGGCACCGACCTGGCCGCTGAGATAAGAAAAATGTGCAAGGAGAAAGACGCCATAATCCTGGCTCACTACTACACCGACGGATCGGTGCAGCAGGTGGCCGACTTCATTGGCGACTCGCTGGCCCTGGCGCGCAAGGCTGCCAAGACCGACGCCAAGATTATCGTGATGTGCGGAGTGCACTTCATGGCGGAGACGTGCAAGATATTGTGCCCCGAAAAATTGGTGCTCTGTCCTGACCTCAACGCCGGATGCTCGCTGGCCGACTCATGCCGCGCCGAGGACCTCAAGAAGTTTAAGGACGAGCACCCGGGCTACACCGTGGTGAGCTATGTCAACACGACGGCTGCCGTGAAGGCTCTGACCGATGTGGTGGTTACGAGCGGCAACGCGAAGAAGATTGTTGACCAGCTGCCGAAGGACGAGAAGATTATCTTCGGACCCGACCACAACCTTGGAAGCTACATCAACGCCGTGACGGGAAGAGAGATGCTGCTGTGGAACGGCGGATGCCATGTGCATGAGCGCTTCTCGCCTCAGGCCATCGTTGAGATGAAGAAGGAACATCCCGACGCCATCGTATTGGTTCACCCCGAGTGCAAGGGTCCTGTAGTGAAGCTTGCCGACGTGGTAGGTTCAACGGCAGTGCTGCTCGACTATGCCGTGGCACATCCCGAGAAGGAGTATATTGTGGCAACAGAGCCGGGCATACTGTTCGAGATGCAGCGCCAGTGCCCCGACACGGTGTTCATGCCCGTGCCGCCCGAAGTGAGCGAAGGCTCGGTGGGCTGCTCTTGCAACGAGTGTGAATACATGAAGATGAACACTCTGCTCAAAGTTTACAACGCTCTTAAATATGAATGGCCCAGCGTAGACGTTCCTGCCGACATAGCAGCCGAGGCAGTGAAGCCTATAAACCGCATGCTGGAGATGAGCTAGATATTCATAATTAAAAAGTAAAAATTAAAGGGCAGGGAGGAATGGAGAGATAATAATGAAGGAAAAAATTTTAGCCCGCGATTTCAGTCATAGCGCAAGGCTGTTGATTTTCTGACATAGTATTCTTTCCCGCCTTTTAATTCTTAATTCCAAATTCTTAATTTTTAATTTTTAATTCTTAATTCTAAGTACTCTGTGCGTATATTATTAATTGGTGAGGCGAGCTATCTGCACAACACTCTGAAGAAGGGACTGATTGAAGACGGTCATCAGGTGGTGCTGATGTCTGACGGCAACAACTGGCACAACTCTCCGAGGGACATCGATCTGAGAAGAGACATGCGCTGGGGAAAGCTGAGCGGACTGAAAGTGCTGTGGCAGCTCTTGAGGCATTATAAATGTCTTGTGGGCAACGACATCGTGCAGATACACAACTATCAGTTTGTGCCGCTGAAGATGTGGTGGAACAGACATCTTATCAGCTTCCTTAAACGGCATAACCGGTATATGGTTAAGGGCTGCTTCGGCGACGACCCCGTGGTATTGGACAGTCAGGATGTAGGAGTGCCCGAATATTCGGATACATATTGGGACGGACGGCGCCAGAACGTTGAGCTTAACAAGGAGCGCACGGCCGAGATGAATATGGTGCCGGTGCGCCATTGCAGCGGCTTTGCCAACCGCGAGTCTGACGCTCTTGTGGCGTGCCTTTACGAATATTATCTGTGCTACCGCTCATGGCTCGAATACGGCAAGCTGCACTACATACCTCTGCCCATTGAGATTCCTGAGGGGGCACGCGCAAAGCATATATCCGACGGCCGTAAGCTGAAGGTGCTCGTGGGCATACAGCCCAAGCGCGACTATCTTAAAGGTGCCGCTTATATAGGGCGGCTGGTTGAGCAGGTGGCAAAGGAGAACGACGGACTGATTGAGGTTAACACGGTTGAGGGCGTGCCCTACGACGAATATTGCCGTATGCTCAGCGAGACCGACGTGCTGGTGGATCAGCTCTACAGCTACACGCCGTCAATGAATTCGCTGGCTGCCATGGCGCGCGGAACGGTGGTTATAGGCGGCGGCGAGGAAGAGTTTTATAAGTTTATCGGCGAGGACGAGCTGCGGCCGATAATAAATGTAAGGCCGGGGCGCGACGAAGACAACCTGAACACGCTGCGCCGGACGCTGACAGACCGCAAGTTGCTTGAGAAGATGTCGCAGCAGAGCATTGATTTCGTAAAGAAGTATCACGACTACCGCAAAGTGGCGCGACAGTATGAGCATCTGTATGAACGGCTGCTTGCCGGAGAGTTTGACATCTATTAGAAAGATACATCAAGCCCAAACCAATGCATACAGGCTGATGCTTTCAGCCGGATTTGTGATAAATAATAAAAAAATAAGCTGACAGAACTGTGTTGTTGTCTGTCAGCTTATTTTTGTTTATGTTCTCTGTTTGTAAATAATATTCTTTTGTTCAGATTAAATTGGCTTGTCATTATTTATGCCTTATTTCTTGTCGCAAATCGTCTTATTTCTTGTTGCAAAGCGAGCCAATCAGTTCTTTCCATTTGTTCATGATGTTGTCGCGGTCAAACTTGCTGATTGTGAGCCTCGCATTGGCCCCATATTTCGCTCTGAGTGCCTCGTCGCCAGCCATGCGGATAATTGCCCGCGTTAGAGCCTCCGGGTCGTTCTGAGGCACTATAATGCCGTTATAGCCGTCTTCTGCGATGTCTCTCGCGCCGTAGATATAGTCAACCGTCACGCAAGGCAGTCCGCAGGCCTGTCCTTCGGCAAGCACGAGCGACAGCCCTTCGTATTGCGAGGTTACAATCTGCATGCTGTGGCTTGCGTAAGCCTCGTTCATGTCTTCGCACCGTCCGCGCAGCACCACCCTGCCGTCGAGTCCGCACCGCGTTATCTGCCGTTGCAGTTCGTCGTGCAGCGAGCCTTCGCCGTAGATGTCGAGTTGCCAGTCGGGGCATGCCTTGGCAACATCCTTCCAGCAGTCAATCAGCAGGTCGAAGCCCTTCACGTGTTCCAGTCTGCCCACGGCTATCGCCCTTTTCACACCATAGTCGGCCACATATTTGTCGGGCTTGTTCACAAAGTTAGGTATCACCTCCACCCTCTTTGCCGCCTTATATTCGCGTGCGTCGTCGGCCGTAAGGCACACCACGGCGTCGGCCTTTCGCTCCATGAGCCCGAACATCCGGCTGTAAGGCGTGAACCTGCGTGCCGAGTGCGACTCGTACACCTTGCGTGCCTTGGTGCGGCACAGCGGCAGCAGCAGCGCGCCTATCACCATTGTGAAGAATATTATGTCGGGCTTGGTGTCTTTCACAATCTTGTTGAATTTTCTCAGGGCTGTCATCAGCGTGGCTGCCCTGTTGAGCGTCCGCATGGCTATGTTGCCCTTGTTGTCGGTAAACTCTACGTTGAGCGACACCAGTTTTACGCCCTTGTTGAGCCTGTAGCCCGGCGGCCGGTCGTCGTGATACACCGACACAACGGTTATGTCGTGTCCGCAGTTGGCCTCAAGGAAGTTGACCTTCTCGGATATAATCCTCTCGGCACCTCCCTTTATGCTGAAATCTTCGATGAGATAAATGAGTTTCATATTCTGGAAAATAAGTTAAACAGCCGGCACGAAAGTTTTAGCTTCAGCACGTTGAGCATAGCGGCCTTCACGCAGTCGTTGGGGCTGTTATATTTCTTTATGCTCACTTTCTGGTTCCACAGCATCGTTGAGTGAGTGTTGCGGTAGGCATAGAGCTGCGTGTTAAACATGTTCATGTAAGTGCGGTGCCACCGCTTTTCGGCGGTGTTTATGCCGAGCGTCCTTACAAGATACATCTGAGCCTCGAGCAGTTTGTCCATGCTGTTTTTGGTAGATTGTGCCACTATGCCCTCTCCGTTCCAGTGGTATAAATACATGCCCTGCCCTATGGTTGCTATCAGCGGATTCTTTTTCAGCAGCAGCGCGAGTGTGTAGACGTCTTCGTATATCTTGCCTTTTGGAAAGCGCACATCGCCGAACATGGTTCTTTTATACACCTTGTTCCATGCCCAGCAGTGTTCAAGGCCGAAGCGCGAAAGCCAGTCGAGAGCCGTGGCGTAGGTCATGTCTCCCGGATTGAACACATGTTCGTCGGGTCTGCCGGGCCGTTCTTTCACGGGATATTCTATTATGTCATAGTCGGGATTTGCCAATGCCTTGCTCATCACGGCATCGAGAGTGCCCGACGCCAGCTCGTCGTCGCTGTCAACAAAGGTTATGTAGCTGCCCTTACAGCGGTCGAGTCCGTAGTTGCGGGCATCAGACAGTCCGCCGTTTTGCTTGTGCATCACTCTTATTCTGCCGTCGGTCGTGCCTATCTTTTCGGCCATGGCTCCGCTTCTGTCGGGCGAGCCGTCGTCGATGAGCAGCAGTTCGTAGTCGGTGAACGACTGTGAAAGAATGCTCTTGACGCACCTTTCGAGCGTCTTCTCCACTTTATAAACGGGAACGATGATACTGAGTTTCATATTTGCAAATTTAAAAAAATAAATAGCATTATTTGCAATTTATGCTGTTTATTGTGTCTTTTAAGATGCGTTTATATGACGCACTTGACGACACGGTCTAAAAACTGCGCCTTTTATTTTGTTTTGCCGCCGCCTTTCACTATATTTGCATGACATACGCCGGCCTGCAGTTGCGTAACGGCGCGGCAGCTCCTTAAATATTTATATCTGTGCAAAACAAAATGATAAACCAATTGTCAATACTTATCCCCGTATATAACGACAATGCCGTGGCGCTTGTCAGGGTGCTGCATTCGCAGGCCGAGGCAATAGACGGTCTTGAATATGAGATTCTGGCAATAGACGACGGCAGCACCAACGAGGCCGTGATAGCCGAAAACAGGGCGATAGACGGCCTTTCTAACTGCCGCTACGTGATTGACCGCCACCACGACTGCCGTGCCGCCATGCGCAACAATATGGTGTCTAAGGGCAAATATGAGTGGCATTTGATGGTCGACGCGCGGCTGAGTCTGGTCTACGACGACTTTCTGTTGCGCTATCTCCGCAGCGGAGCGCAGCGCGGCGAGGCTGTGTGCGGCGGCGTGTGTGTTGACGGAGGGGCTGATTCGGCAAGATTATATAAGGAGAACCTGCGCTTCAGATATGAGAAATTTGAGGAGAAAAACCATTCGGTTGAGGTGAGGAACAGGCTGCCATATAATTCGTTTCGCACCACAAACTTTTTTTATCACCGCTCCGTTCTTGAGCGTGTGCCTTACGACGAAAGGATAAAGGGCTACGGATATGAGGACGTAATGCTTGGCCGTGCGTTCCGCAACAGCGGCATTGTGGTAAGGCATATAGACAATCCTGTGGCATATACGTGCTTTGAAGGCAATGCGGCTTATCTGAAGAAGATTGAGGAGGCCATGCTCACTCTGCATCAGTTTGCGGGCGAGCTTAAAGACTATTCGCCACTGCTCGGCATAGTTGGCAGGTTAAGGTCGATGCATGTTCTGTGGCTTGTCAGGCTGTTTCACAGAATGTTCCGCGGCGCCGAACTGCGCAATCTTAGGGGCAATAAGCCGTCGTTGGGGGTATTTAAGCTCTACAAACTGGGTTTCTTTGCCTGCATCTGATCTTCGCCGTATGCGGCTATAAGCGTGATGCAGAACGGCAGTGAGGCGTCAAGATAAGTTATGTCGTAGGCAGGATTGAATATGTCGGTCCAGTTGCCGTACACATACATATTATGTCCGTATGCCAGCACGGGCACCAAAATAAGTATTATAGCCGAGAAGAACATAAGTATCTTGTTGTTTTCCTTCCATTTTAAAGCCATTATCACAGCAACTGCGAGCAGCAGAAGCGAGTCGGCTGGGCGTCCTTGTCTGGCCTGAAGCGAGAAAGGATTGTTCTCGGCGATGAACAGACCGTGCCAGTCCCACAGTGCAAACGGCAGGAACGTAAGGCACAATACGGCTGCGGCAATGAGCAGCGCTGACGCCTTGCGGCCCGCGGAAAGCCTGAGCCAGAAGGGAAAGAACATGATAAAAAGAGGAAATGCCGTGCTCAGTCGGGTTGAAAGCCACAGGCCGGCTATGGCTGAGAGCAGCAAGGGATGTTTAATGAAAGTTATCTTCTTGCATATAAGAAGGTTGATAAACGATGCAAGAAGAAGGAAATTGGATATAAGATCGCTCCTCACTGCCGTTTCATACCACAGGTTAAGGCTGAGCGCAAGCAGCACGGTGGCTTTTATTCCGGCCTGAGAGCCGTATGCGGCCTTGACGCTGATGACGAAAAGAAGGGCGGTGAAAATCTCTGAAAGGCCTACGTTGCCGAGCGCCCAGAAGGGTATGTGGAATGCCATCCACACCGGGAACGGCGAGGCATAGCCGCCTAAATGGGTTTGTGCCGAATAGGGAAACTGACCGCTGAACATGGCTGTGAGCGGATTGGCTATGGCCGACCAGCGGTCAACTTGGTTCTGCATAGGGTCGAAATGGTATTGAACGGCAGTCATAACAGCTGCCATAATCACTGCCATCGACCAGAATATAGCATCAGAATGTCTGTTTATGATTGTCTTGCGGCTATTGAACAGCAGCATAATCAGCGCCAGCACAACGGCATAGGTTATGCATATATAGCCGAAATGTTCGGTGGCTCTCATGCCGTATTTGCATGCCATGATGTAGCATATTGCGATGTAGAGTATTGAGGTGAATACGGTTATGAAGTGCTTTTTCAGTTCGTTGTTTATCTTGTTGTAAACGGCGGCTATTACAGTTGATATTGCGATGTATTTCACTATCGACATAATGCCCGTTACAAACGGCATGAAGTTGTAGTGAACGATGTATATCTCATAGCTTATCTTGCCGAACCATGTTATGGGTTTCATCTTGCGGAACACAGGAAAAATGTGGGGTGCTGTTATTATTGCTACGGCAAGGGGCAGCTTTATGTTGAGCAGGATGAAGTTGAACGGCAGCGTGCCGATGTATCTCCTTACGAACGGAATTTCCTTGACGAGCATGAACAGGGTGCCATAGGCAAATGCGGCAATGGTGAACTTGAGTATCATGTTGCGGCTTAGCTGTTTCACTTTGCCGTAATGCTGCGACACAAAGTATCCGCAGAAGAACGAGAAAGCCTGCTCGCTCATCAGCTGTTGCGTAAAAATGAAGGCTATTGAGAATAATGCGAGTATCTTTGTGGTGTGCCGTGGAATAAATTTTCGGGCTGCCCAATAGATGATGTACCACCTGACGATGAAGTCGACAAACCACAGTTCCGAGTCGGTGAACAGCAGGTTGTAGAGCAGTTTTGACCCGTCGAAATGCTCCTCGAAGGGCAGTTTCATCAGTATTATGATCCAGTAGGGAATGGCCACTCTGACTATTCTTTTATACCAATAGCCGGCAAGGCCGTTTTTCTTGTAGCTTTCGTTGAGTCCGAAACCTGATATAAACAGAAACGCAGCCACGCCTACGCTTCCGAGAATGTTGAGAATGCGCGGATATCCTTCAATCTGCATTATGAAGTGCATCAGCATTATCATTATTGCCGATATGCCTTGCGTCCATAATGTGTTTTCGTGAGACAGAATTTCAGTATTTCGTACCACTTATCTTAGATGATGTTTTTTTGTATGTTATGATGTCAGTTCACTATGGCTATCTTACACACGGTGCCCTTGTCGCCCGACGATGTGGCCGTCTGAACCATATACACGCCTGATGCCACACGCTTGCCGTTGAGGTCGCAGCCGTCCCATGTGTACGATCCGCCTGTGCTTCTGCCCTTGTTTACCAGCGCTCCGTTGGATGTAACAATCTTTATGTCGGCATCGTAGGTAAGGCCGGTTATGGTTATCTGTCCTGTGTAGTCGGGCCTCACGGGGTTAGGATATGCGTAGACGTTGTCCTTGGTCATCTCGTCGGTAGGCTCGGTTGCGTCGCTCTGATAAGAGCATAAGCCCTTGTCCGTTGCGAAATACACGCGGCCCGTGTTGCCGTCGATGGCTATGTCCTGCACAAGGTTTGACGGCAGCGGCGAGTTGTCCGTGGTGAAATGGCTTATCTGGGTGTTGTTGTCGGCACTGATGAGGAACACTCCGTTAGAGTTGGTGCCAATCCATTTGCGGTTGCCTCCGTCCACGGCAATGGCGCGCACGTCGATGCCCGAGAGCAGATAGTCGGCATAGTTGGTGCCGTCGTTGCGCGGCACTTTGTGCTGAATGAATGTGGTTGAGCCGCTCTGTATGGCGCTTGCCGAGAGATAAACGGGACCGGCGTTGGTGCCTATCCAAATGTTGCCGTCTCTGTCTTCAACGGGGCAGAATATGTAATTTGCGCCCAGACTTGTTCCGTCTTGATTTATTATGCTCGGTCCATATTTTGTCAATACGTCGTTGGTGTAATCGTATGAGTAAAGAATGGTGTTGTTGTAATAATTGTTTACGAACCACATCTTGCCGTTAGTCTTGCTTATAAAGGCTTTTTCGAGGTCGTAGCTGCTTGTTCCGCTCAGTTCCGAATGTTGGTATGTGGCCCATTTGCCGTCGGCTTTCGACATACTCTTAATGCTGTTGCTGACAAGCGAATTAAGTACCCATAAATTTCCGGCAGCGTCGTATTTCACTGATGATACCACTGCATAGTCTTTCGACGGAGGCGTAAACGGCGACTCAAGACTGCTGTTGTCATAATTGTAATGCTTCACGAACTTGCCGTCCTGAAACTCATACAGTCCGCTCTTGGCGCCCGCCATTACGTGTCCGCTGACGGTCGGGTCGAAGTCGAGGCACAGCACATCTACATAGTTGTGGCCTATCTTGTCGCTTGTTACCGTTTCAAATTCCGACCATTGGCCGCCGTTCCACACGTGAATCTCGCCCGGACGGTTGCCGTCGGTCTCTTGCGACCACAGGCCGCCCACGCCGTAGAGGCTTCCGTTGTTGATGTATATGCGGTAAAAGTTGTTCGACGCAGGGCCTTCGGGCGCAACGCCTTCGGTTATATAAACAGGAACGTTGTCGCTGTTGAGCTTATATCCGGTAAGTTTTCCGTCGTCGGTCTTTGTCCACCAGATGCCTTCTGCCTGGTCATACACCTTGGTGCGGTCAACGTTCTGCGCCACATAGTCGGCCGTGCGGTTCCAATTGCTCTTGTCGAGCAGGTTGTCCTGCATGTTTCCTCGGTAGATTCCGTTGGTATTTGACGCAGCGTAGATGTAGTTGCCGTCTATGTAGCAGTAGTCAACCGAGAAGCCGAGCTGATAAGAGTCGGATATGCTTCCGTTGCTGACGTTCATCTTTACTATGCCGAAAGCTGTCGAAAGGTAGGCATACTGGTTGTAGATATAGATGTTGTTGATTGTCTTGTCGTAGGTGGCTTCCTTCATGTATAGGTCAGGCACGTTGGTGACGTTGCCGTTTCTTTCAAGCAGGTCGATGTTCGAATTGGTGTATGCTACCACCAGCCTGCCTGTGTTTTTCGACCATGCTATATGCTTTACTTCTATGTCCGACAGCAGGTTAGTTTTGTCGTAGGTTGATATAAGGCCGTCAGACGGGTTATATGAGAACAGTCCGCTTGATGCCAGCGCATACACTTCCTTGCCCGTAGGCTCTATTTCGGTTATGTTGCTGTAGCTCGGATACAGCGTCCATCCGTCTGTTTCACTTGCGGCTGAGGCTTGTTTGGCCACCGCTGTCAGCATGAGCAGGCAGGGCAGAAGATTAAAGACAATACGTCTGAGTGTATGTATGTTGATGTTTCGCATATTTGTTTTGTTTACAGTCTGAGGCTTGTTGCTCAGATATATAACGCTGTCAAATAAAATTTGTTTTGTCTGACACCAAAAAATCTTTGTCCTGATATGCCTCTATATATTTACTCTTTTATTTATAATATGCCTTAAAAAGTTCTGAAGAGGCCGTCTTCGTGTAACTTGTCGTTCTTAAGATTGCATTGATTATGATGCTTGGTGACATTTTTACGGCACATTATAAAATGATAAAAAGATGGTTGAAATAACCACGTGAGGCAGTTTCGTGACAAAGAAACATTATGTTTAAATATACCATAAAGGCAGGCGGCTATTTGTTGCCGCTTGCCTGTTTTAGATATTCTACGAGTTTCTGCACGGCCTTGGCGCGGTGAGATATCTTGTTCTTGATCTCATGGCCCAGTTCGGCAAAAGTCTTGTCGTAGCCTTCGGGACGGAATATCGGGTCGTATCCGAAGCCCTCTCCTCCCCTCTTTTCGCGTATTATGTCGCCTTCAGCCACACCTTCAAACAGCTTCACGTCGTCCTCGCCGCTGCCTGTTATCAGCGCTATAACCGTGCGGAAGCGCGCCTTGCGGTTGTCGTTGTCGCCGAGTTTATCCATCAGTTTTGCCATGTTGGCTTCGCTGTCGTGTCCCTCGCCTCCGGCGTAGCGTGCCGAATATACGCCCGGTTCGCCTCCGAGTGCGTCCACCTCGAGTCCCGTGTCGTCGGCAAAGCAGCTCATGCCGTATTTGTCATACACGTAGTGAGCCTTCTGCAGGGCGTTGCCTTCCAGCGTGTCGGATGTCTCGGGAATGTCCTCGTGACAGTTGATGTCGGCCAGCGACATCACTTCAATCTTGTCGCCGAGCATCTCTCTTATCTCGGCAAGTTTGTTCCTATTGTTTGTTGCAAAAACTATTTTCATTTCTTTTTCAGTTGTTTTTCAATAAGCCTCATACTTTTTTCATGAGTCTTTCTTGATTTTTTCCTTCAGTGTCTTTTCCTTCATGTGCTTCGGCACTTTTACCTTTATCTGGTCGAAGCCTTCGCCGTAAACTCCGATAACCGAGCTTTGGCTCACAAAGGCGTTGGGGTCTATAACCTTTATCAGTCTGAATATGGTTACGCTCTCGTTTTTCTTTGCCAGCAGACATAGCACCTTGGTCTCATTGCCCGTGTACCATCCGTGACCGTCGAGTATTGTTATGGTGTGGTCGGTGGTGGTGGCTATGGCGTTGGCTATCTCCTGGTATTTCTTGGAGAATATGAAGAACTGCACCGACTGCCGCTGCCAGTTCATCACATAGTCGAGCATCGAGCATTCTATGAACATGGTGCAAAGACCGAATACTACTTTCTGGCATCTTATCTCAACCGGACCGAACGTGTCGATGAAAAGACAGCTGCCTATGATACAGAGGTCAACCAGGATGAGCACCTTGCCGAGCGATATGTTGTGATATTTGTTCACCACGGCTGCTACGATGTCGGTTCCTCCGGTGCTTCCGTTGTTGAGGAACACTATTGCAAGTGCCGTACCTGTGAGAATACATCCTATCACGAGCGACATGAAGTCGTTGCCTTCGCCCAGCAGCTTGTAGAACGAGCCGTCGGGCCTTACCACAATGTCTTGCGCCACTTCGAGCAGGAACGTCAGCGCAAAGGTGGCATAGATGGTTTTCATAAGGAAACGCCAGCCCAATATCTTCAGGGCCGCCACAATGAGCACGGCGTTGATTATGAAGAATGTGTATTGCACCGGAAACGTCGTAACATAGAATATTATGGCTCCGATACCGGCAATTCCTCCCGTCACTATCTTGTAAGGCAACAGGAATACTGTGAATCCAAACGTATATAGCATCAGTCCGAGAGTGATGTTGAAGTAGTCTTTGGCTTCACGGATTAATATTTGCTTCTGCATGGCTGTTAAGTTTATAAGGTGAAGTGTGTGTTTTTTTATAAGTTGTGTGTATACAGGATGCAGTCAGACTGTGTAATTTTCTCCCGGGGCATTTTTTAGGCTGCGTCGTGGCCGGACACGGAATAAAGGTCCGGCCACTGCTGCCTGTATGTTGTTGCCCTGTGGGCGCTATTTTGCCGTAAGTGTGCGGTCTTGCGGTTATTTTACAACCACGTTGACCATTCTCTTCGGCACGATAATTACTTTTACAATCTGCTTGCCTTCTATATATTTAGCCGTCTTCGGTTCGGCCATCACGGCCTTTTCGATGGCTGCGTTGTCGGCGTCGGCAGCAAACTGCATCTCGAAACGGCGCTTGCCGTTGAATGCAATACCCATCTGAACGGTGCTTTCAACAAGATATTTCTCGTCGTATTTCGGCCAGCAGGCGTCGAATATGCTGACATTGTTGCCCAGCGCGTGCCACAGTTCTTCGGCTATGTGAGGCGCAAATGGTGCTATAAGGGCTACCACGTCGGTCAGCAATGCCTTATTGCGGCATTTAAGCTGATGCAGCTCGTTTACGCAAATCATGAAGGCTGATATGCTGGTGTTGTAGCTGAATTGCTCAATATCCTGTGTAACCTTCTTGATAAGCTTATGAACTGATTTATACTGCTCTGGCGTAGGCTCGCTGTCGTCGGGCAGGAATTCGCCTGTGCGCTGATCGTAGAACAATGCCCAGAACTTCTTTAGGAAGCGGTGGCAGCCGTCTATTCCGTTGGTATCCCATGGCTTGCTCTGCTCAACAGGACCGAGGAACATCTCGTAGAGACGCAGCGTGTCGGCTCCGTATTTGTCGACAATCATGTCGGGGTTGACAACGTTGAACATCGACTTAGACATCTTCTCTATAGCCCATCCGCACACATACTTGCCGTCTTCGAGTATGAATTCGGCGTCGTTGTATTCGGGGCGCCATGCCTTGAATGCCTCTGTGTCGAGCACGTCGCCGTGAACAATGTTTACGTCAACGTGTATAGGTGTTACGTCATACTTGTCTTTCAGTCCGAGACTTACAAACAGCGGTTTCTTTGAATGGTCGTCGCTGTTTACGCGGTAAACAAAGTTAGAGCGTCCCTGAATCATACCCTGGTTGACGAGTTTCTTGAACGGCTCTTCCTGACACGACACACCGAGGTCGAACAGGAACTTGTTCCAGAAGCGTGAGTATATAAGGTGACCCGTGGCATGCTCTGTTCCGCCCACATACAGGTCAACGTTCTGCCAGTAGTGGTCGGCCTCAGGGCTTACAAGGGCGTTGTCGTTGTGCGGATCCATGTAGCGCAGATAGTAGGCTGATGAGCCTGCAAATCCCGGCATGGTGTTAAGTTCGAGCGGGAACACTGTCTTGTTGTCTATAAGACTCTTGTCCACAACCTCGTTTTTCTCTGTGTCCCAAGCCCATTTCTTTGCGTGTCCGAGTGGCGGCTCGCCTGTCTCTGTAGGCTTATACTGGTCTATATCGGGCAGCTCGAGCGGCAGTTTGTCTTCAGGAATCATGTAAGGCATACCGTCCTTATAGTAAACCGGGAACGGCTCGCCCCAGTAGCGCTGGCGTGAGAAGATGGCGTCGCGCAGACGGTAGTTCACCTTCACGCGGCCCATGTTGTGGGAAGTTACAAACTCCTTGGTCTTCTTTATTGCCTCTTTTACGCTAAGACCGTTGAGTGAGAATCCGTCGAGAGTCTCCACTCCGCTCTTAGGCGAGTTGCATACGGTGCCCTCTTTGGCGTCGAAGCTCTCCTCGCTTACGTCACATCCCTCTATGAGCGGACGTATCTCCAGTCCGAAATGCTTTGCAAAGGCATAGTCGCGCGAGTCGTGCGCAGGCACAGCCATGATGGCTCCTGTGCCGTATCCTGCCAGCACATAGTCAGAAATCCATATAGGAATGTTCTCGCCCGTGAACGGATTGATGGCGTAAGAGCCTGAGAACACGCCCGTAACAGAGCGGTCGCTGATGCGCTCGCGCTCGGTGCGCTTCTTTGTCTTCTCTATATATGCGTCCACCTCAGCTTTCTGCTCAGGTGTGGTAAGTTTCTCAACGAGTTCGCTTTCAGGTGCCAGCACCATGAATGTCACTCCGAATATTGTGTCGGCACGTGTTGTGAAGATGGTGAAAGCCCCCTCAACTCCCCCCGTGGGGGAGCTTTGGTTAGCTTTAGATGTTATGTTTTCCTTTATTTTATTTATTACATCTTCGATGTTGCCCAAGACTTCTTCGTTTGTAAACCTTAGTACGGTGAAACCTATTTCGTTCAGGAATTTTGTCCTTAACAGGTCTGCTTCTTTTTGTTCAGGTTCGTTGTGGTAATCTCCGTCTACTTCGATTACGAGTTTGCTGCTTAATGAAATAAAGTCAGCAATGAAGTCGCCTATTACGTGTTGTCTTCTGAATTTATCACCAAGCTGTTTGTTTCTGAGAGCTTCCCACAGGGCGTTCTCTGCGTCTGTAGAATTTTTTCTGTTTTCCTTGGCATATTCTTTCAGAACATCGTAGTTAAACGGATTGGCAGTCTTAAACTGCTCCCATTTATTTTTTATGGAAGTTTCATCTACAAGAGAAACCTGTTCTCCCCCACGGGGGGAGTTAGAGGGGGCTATTTTAAACTGCATCTCTGTTCCTTCAGAACGGCCGATCCAGTTGCGCTGAGTCTCCTTCAGCGACTCAGTCCAGTCTACAGTGTCGAGTCCGTCGAGCAGTCGCTGTGCATAGGCGCTTACACGCAGACACCACTGCATCATCTTCTTCTGTACAACGGGATATCCGCCGCGCACGCTCACGCCGTCAACCACCTCATCGTTGGCAAGCACTGTGCCCAGTCCGGCGCACCAGTTAACCATCGTCTCGCCCAGATAGGCTATGCGGTAGTTCATCAGCGTCTGCTGCTGTTCTTTCTCGCTCATGGCGTTCCATTCACCGGCTGTGAAGCTCAGCTCCTCGCTCTGTGCCACGTCGAGTCCCTCGGTGCCCTTCTGGCTGAAGTGCTCTATGAGCTTCTCTATAGGCTGTGCCTTATGGCAAGTGTTGCAGTAGAACGAGTTGAACATCTTCTGGAAAGCCCATTGTGTCCATTTGTAATATTTAGGGTCGCAGGTGCGCACCTCACGGTTCCAGTCGAACGAGAATCCTATCTTGTCCAGCTGACTGCGGTATCTGCTTATGTTTTCGGATGTAGTTATGGCCGGATGCTGTCCTGTCTGTATGGCATACTGCTCGGCGGGCAGTCCGTAGGCGTCGTATCCCATAGGGTTGAGCACGTTATATCCCATCAGTCTTTTGTAGCGGGCGTAGATGTCGCTGGCAATATATCCCAGCGGGTGTCCCACGTGCAGTCCTGCTCCCGATGGATAAGGAAACATGTTGAGCACATAGAATTTCTCTTTGCTCTTGTCTTCAGTAACCTCGTAGGTCTTCATTTCGGCCCACCGTTTCTGCCATTTCTTCTCAATCTCTCTGAAATTGTATTCCATTGTTTCTTATCGTTGTTTTTTATTCTTTGTGTTATTTATGCTGTTCTGTAGCAGCACAATTATTCATGTCCGGCGCTTTGTATTTTCGTCAGACATGAACATATTTATATGATATGCAAAGATAATGCAAAAATTCGATTGTACGAAATAAAATTGTTTTTATTATATATTGTCTGTTATGTGTGCAATTACAATTAATCACCAACAGATTATCAGGTATATGTTTAAATTTTACAAGCACATTGATGCTTATAATTGAATCTTAACGATTGATATGGATTTAACGGTAATGTTGTTTATCGCTGAAAACTCATGACGGCAGCATGCGCGCCCTGCTTGTGTGAGCATGGGCGCGTGCCGTCGTCATCTTATTAGGATGTGTTTGTATGTTGTGTATGCCGCCTGTGTGCAGCTATACAATGGTGTTATACAGGCATTATCTGTCTTTTGCCTTTTGCGTTCCGCTTATGTGGTCGAAGTAGTTGCCTAATTCAAGCGTAATCTTGAATGTTCTGTCTTTTCTGAAGTTATCATCTGCTGATATGTACAGAGTCCAGTCGTCCACTCTTACGTTGAGCCAGTCGCACTGTTGGCTAAACTTGCCCGTCTGATACATATTTCTGTTCTCTGTCTTGTCGTAGCCGAAGTTATATAGCGTTTCGCCTTCAACTTCAATGCTTGTTATCCACCAGCTTTTTCCTTCAGTGTCAATTTTCACTTCGCTGCCCGTATAATCGAGTGTAACTTCTTTGGTCGACAAGCCAATCTTGTCTGAGGCCCCTCCCGTCATCAGCGCCTCCTGCGTGCCGTCTATGCAGTCGTGGTAGTCGCCTGCCTGGAGATATATCTTGAATGTTTTGCCCTCTTCGTAGTTCATGTCAGCCGATATGTTCAGCGTCCAGTCGTCCACGCTTACGTTGAGCCATCCGCACTTTTGGCTGAATTTGCCCGTCTGATACATATTTCTGTTCTCTGTGTTGTCGTAGTAGAAGTTATACAGCGTTTCTCCGTCAACCTCTATTGATGTTATCCACCAGTGTTTTCCTTCGGTAGTTACAGTAACCGGATCTCCTGCCCCGTTGAGCGTTACGGTCTTAGTTGACAGGCCAATATTGTCTTTCCACAGGCCTGTTATCATTTCTTCCTGCACACCTGTAATGGTGGCTGTGGTGTCGGCGGTGGCAAGGACAATCTTGAATGTACGTTCTTTATTTACGTTATCTTCTACGGCCACTTCGATGCTGCTGCCGTTGCGTTTCACGCTGACCCACTGACATTTAGCTTCATACGCTCCGCCTCCTTCCATCAGCTGTTTTTCTTCTGCTGTAGGCTTAAGAGTACCTTCGTCTGTTGTAATCTCGTCTATCCACCAGCCTTCGCTGCTGCCTAAATCTATGGTTGTAGTGTCGGCGTTCAGTTCAAATGCCAGGGTGGTATCGTTCAGTTCAACGGCCCTTGTCTTTTCTGGCGGTTCGGGCTGTGTCTTAGGTTCATTTTCGTCGTTAGAGCATGCCGTAAAACATACAATAGCCATGAGCATAAGTATCAGTTTTTTCATAAGCAATAAATTTAAATAGGTTAATTTCCGCAATGATTTATAATCCCTTATTCATTGTCTTCACACATATTTCATGGTATGTGTTTTCTCTGTTAAGGTTTATTTGCCAAATATAGTGATTTATTTTTACATAAAAAATCTGCATAAATGATTACATTTTATACGAAAAACATAAAAATCCGGCAGGTCTTTCAACTTGTCGGATTTGCTGTTTGGTCAATTAAAAAACATTGTTTAGTTTCATATAGCCGCGTTGACTCCGAACACGCCAAGTATGGCTGTTGCCACGGCTACGATCACCTTCAAAATAATCGAAATGTTGTTCTTGTCCTTAGTTCCCATTTTAGTTTTTTGTTTGATTTTCAGTTAGTGTTTAGCATAAATCCTTTCGAGAGCAGAGCCGGCGCCACACCCTGCCCCGAAAGGCCTTCAGAGTTTATAATTATGGTAAGTCTTGTCATTGTCCGGCATTCCGGCTGACACCTGTCTGATGTCATAAAAACTGCGTCGCAATACACCTGTCATAACTCACGTTCATGCATTATTCAGTATTGCTCAATGCCACTCAATATCAGATGGTTACGACAACAATCAGATAAGACAAAATGCCTTTATCATAATAATCCTCCTCAACATCATAATAACCATCATTCACCCTCAAGACAAATCATAATTGCCTAACGCCGAACTTCGTTTTTCCATTCTCAATTCTCAATTTATTCAGCCGGTTCGCTGACATCGTTCTTGGGCAATTCCTGCACCTTGCATCCTGTGAGCAGTGCGCGTATGCGTGTCTTGTCCTTCTCGATTTTTGTTTCAGGCTGAAACAGAATGTGCACCGACTTTACGTTGTTGCTGGCTGTGAAGTCCTTTATGGTGTCGGCAGGAGCGGTGTGCATGCCGATTTTGAATGTGCCGAGGCGGTCGAGTTTCACGCGGTGCGACATCTGCAGATGCTTCTGCATGGTCTCCACCAGTTCGCTCAATACAGCCACGATGTCGGCTCTCTTCACCGTACAGTTTGCCTGCATCTCGTCTGCCAGGTCGTCTATTGTCACTGTGCCTGTATGCACGGCGCGTGCATACCATTTACCCTTGTTTGCTGAACCCTCTCTGTTGTCCTGATACAATTTATAAAATACTGACATTTTTATTATCCTTTCTTTTTTAGTTGTTAATAAATTTTTGTGTTTTTGCAATTAGAAGCTTCTTCTTGTATGTGTGTTTTTCATGTTGCCCGGTGCCCGTCTGTGTCGGTGCGGTTGCCGGCTGTCACTGCCCTGCCCTTCCGGTTGCCTGCGGCTTCATGTCGTTCACGTTTGCAAAGATAATACTTCTGAACAGCGATGTCAAGTTTTATCACGCTCAACTGTACGCTCAACTGCTGTGCAGTGTGTTCCCCTTATGAACCTCGGCAGTGCTTTATGTGTTGATATTCAGGTGCTTACGGCTTTTAAGACGTATTGCAATATTTTTCCTTTTTTCTTTAAACAGCCCGTCGTTACTGCGAAAAAGCAGACGGCAACCGGCTCATAATTAAGCGGAGATAAGTATGGATTATGATGCCGGATTAGGGTTAAAATAAGTTCTTAAGCTATGTATATTTCTAAAAAATATATAAAACGGCAGTTGCTTGATAGGTGTTTTTCAACGTATCAGTGTGATATATTTGCTGATTCCTGCTATCGGCAAAGACATCAATCACCCGAAATAATAACAATAACGATGAAGAATAAGATAACGCCCATATTCAAAATATGCCTCGTTGTGCTGTTTCTCCTTTTATCATCAGCCGTAAGAGCCGTCGACAGTCTGCGCTGCGATATGCCGCGCCAGAAAACTTTTGATGACTGCCACAGACTCAAAGCCGTCGACATTGTTGTACCTGCCGCTCTTATTGGCGTGTCGGCACTGTATATCGAGAACGGATGGATGGTAAGGCAGAAGCGCGCCGTTAAGTATGCCGTCGTGCCGAAGGACGGGCACAAGGTGCATGTTGACGACTATGTGCAGTATGCGCCCGTGGTGGCTGTCTACGGACTCAATCTTGCCGGACTGCGCGGCCGCCATTCGTTCAAGGACCGCACCATAATGCTTGCCATGTCGTATGCCACGATGGGCATCATCGTCAATACCATGAAACTTGCCATTAGCGAGCGCCGTCCCGACGTAAGCACCCGCAACTCTTTTCCATCGGGCCATACTGCCACCGCCTTTATGGGCGCGCAGTTTCTTTATGAAGAATACAAGTCGGTGTCGCCCCTGATAGCCTGGTCGGGCTATGCCGTGGCTGCCACTACGGCTTATCTGCGCATATATAACGACCGCCACTGGATCAACGATGTTGTTGCCGGGGCGTGTATAGGCATCGTAAGCACCAAACTTGCCTACAAGCTCTATCCCCTGCTGTTCCGCAAGTCGTCCTGCCACCGCTCCAAAGTCCTTGCCGCCCTGCCCTATTACGACGGCAGCAGCGTGGGCGTAAGCATGAGCATGACATTTTAGCGGCAGAACGGTAAAAATAGTTTATTGTTTTTGTTCATAAAAGATGATATTGCAGTTTTTTTAGATATTTATGGATACATAAAACATTTGCAAGATGTTTTTTTTATTTAAAAGTATGTTTATTGTTTGTGCATTATGCCTAAAATAGGTATTTTTGCAATATACATCATGCCGTATGGTGTGAGATATTGTAAAAACTTTAATATTTGAATTTTATGTAGATAAACAGAGAGTGTAAATATATTTTTTTAAATCGCGTTTACTATTTATTCGGTTGACCCTGAAACCTGAGAAATTTCAATAGCATATACCGGACGAATAAGTTCAGTGAACGTCTGCGCTTAGGCGTGGATGGGACTTATCGGTATATGTGGGTTTTCTCAGGACCTCAGGGATCAGATAAGTGCTTTTCTACGCCTTTTCTGTATTCCTGAGGTTTTGAGCAATTCCCACAGTTACACCGTTGAGATGGTTTGCGCCTAAAATCAGCGTAGAATGACAAAGATTTGTCTTTGTGGGGAGAGAGCCTGTATGGTTTTCTTCCTCATGTGTCGTGTCATGGGCTTTTATGCTCAGGACAGTCTTGATTGTGTTTCTGTCAGACCATGTGCCGTCGACGAGACACACAGTGTTAAACTTGCCGAAGTGCTTGTGCCTGTGGCTGTTGCGGGCGTTTCGGCATTGTATGTGGACAATGGCTGGCTGGCAAAACAGAAGCATGGTGTGCAGAATGCTCTTTCGCGGAAAGGCAAGTGCAAAATTCCCGTTGACGACTATATACAGTATTCGCCCATGGTGGCTGTCTACGGACTCAACCTTGCCGGAATTAAAGGTGTACATTCTTTTAAGGACCGTACTGTTATCCTTGTCATGTCTTATCTTACAATGGGCGTTCTTGTAAACTCTATGAAGCGTGTGTTCAGAGAGAAGCGTCCCGACAGCAATTCGCGCAACTCTTTTCCATCGGGCCACACTGCCACCGCCTTTATGGGCGCGCAGTTTCTTTATGAAGAATACAAGTCGGTGTCGCCCCTGATAGCCTGGTCGGGCTATGCCGTGGCTGCCACTACGGCTTATCTGCGCATATATAACGACCGCCACTGGATCAACGATGTTGTTGCCGGGGCGTGTATAGGCATCGTAAGCACCAAACTTGCCTACAAGCTCTATCCCCTGCTGTTCCGCAAGTCGTCCTGCCACCGCTCCAAAATCCTTGCCGCCCTGCCCTATTACGACGGCAGCAGCGTGGGCGTAAACATGAGCATGACATTTTAGTTTCATACCTATTCAGCCGCATGACGTTCACGGTAAACTTCGGCGCTTTTCATCGTTCCGCCTTCCTGCATTCCTGTTTGTCGTGTTTCGTCTTGCGGCTCTGTCATGCTTTATAATGTATTATAGAAACATCGTCATGTATACAGGCAGATAGTTGATGCCGTTTTCCCAGCGATAATCCTTGGTGTAAATAAGATATTTGTTCATTATGCGGTCAGAGTATTTCGCGCAGAACTCGTCGAGCGATTTGTGCGTTTTGTATCCTGATGACTTCACCTCGATTGGCGAAATCTTGTGTTTGTCTGGAATAACAAAGTCTATCTCATAATACTTTTTCCCTTCGGCAAAAGGTATGGTGTGATAAAACAGGTTTTTACCTGTAGCCCTGAGCATTTGGGCTATCACGTTTTCATACACATACCCAAGGTTTGTGCTTAGTTTGTCGCTCAGCAGTTTGTCATAAATTACGTTTTCGGTGATGTCTCCGTCTTTGAAGGCAAGGGTTACGAAGAGACCAGTGTCTGATGTGTACATTTTGAAATACTCCTCATTACGTGTCAGTGCCAGTCCGGCATTGGGGTCGTCGGCGTGGTAAGCAATGTTAACGGTCATAGAGTCTTCCATTTCCTTCAGAATATTGGTTATACGTTTCACATGTTCAGTCTGACCGTTCTTGCCCACCTGGTATCTCATGGCGTTTCGGCTGAGCTGCGCCGGTATGGCGTCATACATAGACTTGGCTCTGCCAGATTGGTCTATCTTGATGAAATCTTCCTCGTACAAGGCTATTATGTCGCGTTTTGCTTGGTCTACCGCCTTAAAGTCGTTAGTCTTTATATATGCTTCCACGGCTTGAGGCATGCCTCCCACGAGCATGTACAGGCGGAAGTCACGCATCAGTTTTCGGTGTACGGCGTCGCCCAGCGGCATCTTCTTCTCGAAGGCTGTGCGCAGCAGTGGAATGGTTGCGCTGTCGTTCAGTGCCCATCTGAATTCCTCATAGTCCATTGGAAACATGTCTATCTTGGTCTCTTCGCTCGGCACGAGGATGTCGAGGCTTCTTGAGCGTACAGATATAAGTGATCCGGTCTCGATATAGTCGTAGCGGTGGTCTTTCACCAGATGCTTTATTGCCTGGCGTGCCTTAGGCTGCAACTGCACCTCGTCGAAGATTATCACCGACGCCCTTTCGTGCAGTTGTACATGGTAGATGAATTGAAGACGGATGAACAGATAATTAAGGTCGGACACATCGTTGAACAGTTCGCTGACTTCTTTTGACACTTTTGAGAAGTCGATAAGTATGTACGACTTATACTCTCTTTTGGCAAACTCTTCGGCAACGGTCGATTTACCTATGCGGCGTGCGCCTTGTATCATCAGCGCCGTGTCGCCGTTGCGCTCGGTTTTCCATTTGAGCATGGTGTCGTATATCTTTCTCTTAAAATACTTTTTGTTGCCTTCCATCTTATTTTTATTTTATACAAAAATAGCCATAATTCCGTCTTCCACCAAATTTTTTATGCGCAAAATGTCGGTATCCACCAAATTTTTTATGCATGAAATGTCGGTATCCACCAAATT
>ENA-OZHK01000138-OZHK01000138.1-human-gut-metagenome-genome-assembly--contig:-NODE-138-length-25068-cov-7.056770_pt1 | contig 25068 bp, 21 predicted proteins | sample MGYA00244048_ERZ653690 | MGnify/ENA primary metagenome ERZ653690 (study PRJEB26926, sample SAMN06165197) | human gut metagenome | biome: ENVO:00009003; feature: ENVO:2100002; material: ENVO:00002003...
GAGATCTAGTACGGTCTCGTGGGCTCGGAGATGTGTATAAGAGACAGAGATAACACTCTCGCAGAAAAATTCTACGGATATGTAAACTTTGACGTTAAGGCAAACAGTACGTATTATCTTTACATGAAAGGATCTAAGATGAGTTTCTACGGATTCATCTTTACAACAAGCGGCGCTACAGGCATCAGCGACCTTACAGCAGACAAAGCTGACGCAAATGCTCCTGTATACAACCTCGCAGGTCAGCGTGTAAGCAAAGACACTAAAGGCATTCTTATTCAGAACGGAAAAAAATTCATCAATAATAAATAATATAGTTACGTTATAATGATGAAAAGAGACGGAGTTAAAAAAATTAACTTCGTCTTTTTTTATATATATGTCAATAGTCCTTCAATATTTTTGCTATACGCTTATGCCTCTTCTCAAGTTTGTGTCCCCTAAAGTTAAACAAATCAAGAAAACTAAAACCTGTAGGAGGTTTACCACTAAACTGACTTGCATATTTAGCCACTTCTTCCTTACTGACACACATCTTAGGTCCCTGGGCAGTTACCACAACCTCGTCAAGCCGGTGAAGTTTTGGCATGAGCCATATTGTGTCGCACAGTTCCTTTCGGCTGTAGGCTCTGCTTTCGTAGCTGACATGCGAAAATGTTACGCCGTTACATGGCTGATTAATTACAAAGCGGCCATGAGTATCAGTAACGGCTGTTCCCTTGGGATTGATGTAAATCCTTACGCCGGCTATCTGACGACGCGTCTCCATATCGAAGACTACGCCCGAAATCTGCGCGTGCATAATTACACACTCCGACATCAAAACAAGACTGAACAAAAGTCTGACAGCAAACATGAAGTTAAATTTTAAACCTGACTGTAATTACAAATATAATTGTTTTACGCATGAATGACCAAATGAAACATTAACAATTATACTACTTTCACGTTGTTTCAGGCACATTAATACGACATATAAATAAAATATAGAATCAGAACTGACCGCACATCAATAAACGCAGGCCGAGGATGTTATCATTGATTTACATGAAAAGATTCATCAACATAAAGCAATATTTCCACGCTGTAAAAATGAGAAAAACATTGTAGTTTTAAAAAACAACGTCTCTATTTATTTTAGCTCGGCACTTAATAATCTTTTAAGATTTTCTCTATACGCTCACGTCGCTTCTTATTTTTGTGTCCTTTGAAATCAAACATCTTTGAAACATCAAACGTTAATAACCCCTTCGGGGCTTTAAACTGACTTGCATATTTAGCTACTTCTTCCTTTCTGACACACATCTTAGGTCCCTGGGCAGTTACCACAACCTCGTCAAGACGGTGAAGTTTTGGCATTAGCCATATTGTGTCGCACAGTTCCTTTCGGCTGTAGGCTCTGCTCTCGTAGCTGACATGCGAAAATGTTACGCCGTTACATGGCTGATTAATTACAAAGCGGCCATGAGAATCGGTAATAGCTGTTCCCTTGGGATTGATGTAAACCTTTACGCCGGCTATCTGGCGACGGGTCTCCATATCAAAGACTACGCCTGAAATCTGCGCGTGCAAACCTACACACACAGACATCAAAACAAGACTAAACAAAAGTCTGACAGCAAGCATAAAGTTAAATTTTAAACCCGATTGTAATTACAAATATAATTGTTTTATGCATAAATGGCAAAATATAATATTAACAATTATACTACTTTCACGCTGTTTCAGGCATATTAATACGGCATATTAAAGATGAATACAGAACACAATGACATTATAAAAGCGTATCTTTTATGATCTAAAAGGCATGCTTTTACATTGCAAAAGGTGGCATTTCATAATGTAAAAGGTATGCTTTTATATGACAAAAGAGGGCATTTCATAACATGAAATAGAGTAAACTGAAGGATGAAATATCAAAATCACGAAAGCATCCGAAAAACAAAAAAACTTTTTATAATAAACTCATCACTCGTCACATTAAGGTGTAATCCACTGAATAATAAGTACTTACAGCGTGATGAGTTATATTTCAGACTCATCACACATGATTTACTCATCCGCCCGTGATGAGTTGCTAATTCAACTCATCACAACATATATCACTGATTATCAACATGTTAAGAACCTTTGTGACGAGTGATGAGTTTTTTATAAAATAAAATACGGTTTAATTATAACAAAGCGATTATCATTAAAAAGCGAAAAGGGCAAATGCCTGTATTGCATTTGCCCCTTATACCTTATTATATATAGTGCTTTACGCACCCGTTAATTCAGGTAATACTCAAGGGATTACTCCCATTCGATTGTCGAAGGCGGTTTTGACGAGATGTCATAGCAAACGCGGTTAACGCCTTTCACCTTATTAATAATCTCGTTAGAAACCTTAGCCATAAAGTCGTAAGGCAGATGTGCCCAGTCGGCTGTCATGGCATCCATACTTGTTACGGCACGCAAAGCCACGGGATGCTCATAAGTGCGCTCATCGCCCATGACTCCTACGCTGCGTATCGTAGAGAGAAGCACTGTTCCTGCCTGCCAAACCTTGTCGTACAGACACTCGCCGTCTTCGCATATATAGTTGTGCATAGCCTCGATATATATGTCGTCGGCATCCTGAAGTATGCGCACTTTCTCGCGTGTGATGTCTCCGAGAATACGAACTGCAAGACCCGGTCCGGGGAACGGATGGCGCTTGATGAGTCGCTCTGGCATACCAAGCTCATAACCTACGCGGCGCACTTCGTCCTTAAATAGCCACTTCAACGGCTCGCAGAGCTGCAGATGCATATCCTTCGGCAGTCCGCCAACGTTGTGATGGCTCTTGATAACCATACCTGTTATGCTCAGACTCTCAATGCGGTCGGGATAAATTGTTCCCTGAGCGAGCCATTTTGCGTCGGTTATCTTCTTTGCCTCGGCATTGAACACCTCAACAAAGTCGCGGCCTATAATCTTGCGTTTCTGTTCAGGGTCGGTAACGCCTTCAAGGTCTTTAAAGAATTTTTCGCTTGCGTCAACGCCTATAACGTTGAGTCCGAGTCCCTGATATGCCTCCATAACCTTCTGGAACTCGTTCTTGCGCAACATTCCGTGGTCAACGAAGATACATGTAAGGTTCTTTCCGATGGCACGGTTAAGCAATGTAGCACAAACCGAAGAGTCGACACCGCCGCTCAGACCGAGAATTACGCGGTCGTTGCCCAACTGCTCCTTAAGCTCACTAACCGTAGAATCTACGAATGAAGCGGGGCTCCACTGCTGCTTGCTTCCGCAAATGTCAACAACAAAGTTCTTGAGCAACAGCTTGCCCTGTGTTGTGTGGAACACCTCGGGGTGGAACTGAACAGCCCACAATGGGTTGGTGTCGCTTGCATAAGCGGCATACTTAACGTCGGCAGTTGAAGCAATCACATGGCAGTCGGCCGGTATAGCCGTGATGGTGTCGCCGTGACTCATCCATACCTGTGAGTTCTCTTCGAAGCCTTTAAACAGAGCGTTGTCAGCATCGAAAGTCTTCAAGTTGGCACGTCCATACTCACGTGTGCCGGTCTTTTCAACCTTTCCGCCGTTAGAATTGGCAATAAACTGCGCACCATAGCAGATGCCGAGCACAGGATATTTGCCTACAAACTGACTGAGGTCTACCTTGAAGGCCTCTTCATCATGAACAGAATAGGGCGATCCGCTCAGAATCACACCGATAACGTCGCTGTCGTCTTTCGGAAACTTGTTGTAAGGCAAGATTTCGCAAAACGTGTCGAGCTCACGCACTCTACGGCCTATCAGCTGTGTGGTTTGTGAACCAAAATCGAGAATAATAATTTTCTGTTGCATATTATTATAATTGGTTTATAAAATTTTCTGCTTCTGCAAGTGTGTCAAGTTTTCCTACATCCATAAGCTTTAGGTCGGATTTATTATATCCTTTTATCACCACTTTGTCGCACACTTTAAGATAAAAGTCTATTATGCCGAACTTGTCGGGAAAATCATCCATAAGCCTGAACATCGACGGCGAAATGACATGTATGCCCGAAAAAGCCAGCATACGGCAGTCGGCAACCTTCAGGTCGGGGTAAGGACTTCTAACCTCGCCAGTTTCAATGTTTGTCCATCCTTTCAGCCTCATGTCGTTGTCAAAGAGCAGATAGCGCTTTGTCTTACGGCTGCTTACAACAAGCGTAGCGGCGCAGTCGCCGTGCATGGCATACAGGTGAGCAAGGTCTACATTGCTCAATATGTCAACATTGTGTATCAGCACAGGCCTGTCGGCATCAAACAGCGGCGCGGCTTTCTTTATGCCTCCGCCCGTGTCGAGCAGCTTGTCAGTCTCGTCAGACACTCTGATGTCTGTACCGAAATTGGCATTGTCTTTCAGATAGTCGACAATCTGTGATGCAAAATGATGAACATTAACCACTATGCGGTCGGCTCCGGCACCTTTCAGCTTTTCAATAACGCGCTCTATCAGCGGCTTGTCCACCACCTTTACAAGTGCCTTCGGCATTGTGTCGGTAAGCGGCTTGAGCCTTGTGCCCAGTCCGGCTGCAAATATCATAGCCTGCATCTTAAGCATATTTTTTGAGTATTTATTTCATTTCGACGCCTCAAGCGTCTGTGTTATATTTTGTTCTCTGTGAATGATGTGCACCTCAATGCCGAACTTCTTGTTGAGATGTTCAGCCAGATGCTGCGCCGAATACACGCTGCGGTGCTGTCCGCCTGTACATCCGAAACAGAACATCAGACTCGTGAATCCGCGCTGGATATAGCGGCGCACATGAGCGTCGGCAAGTTTATAAACGCTGTCGAGGAATGTCAGTATCTCTCCGTCGTCCTCAAGAAAACGTATAACGGGTTCGTCAAGTCCCGTAAGTTTCTTATACGGCTCATATCGTCCTGGGTTATGAGTGCTGCGGCAGTCGAACACATAACCGCCGCCGTTGCCCGACTCGTCTTCAGGTATTCCCTTGTGATAAGAGAAACTGTAGACACGAACCACAAGCGGACCCTTGTTGTCATATTTAGAGAATGTTGCCGGTCCGTCTGAAGGATGTGCCGCAAACACCTTGCTGTCTGACACTTTCAGTCCGTCGGCACGGCTCAGTGCAGGCTCTTCGATAGAAGCAAAGCGCGGAAGTTCTGTCAGACGCTTCAGCACATCCATGAGATATGGATATGTAAACACGTTAAGATTGAGCATCTCGCGCAGGTTCTGTATTGCCGGCGGAATGCTGTCAATAAAATGTTTCTTGCGCTCAAAATATCCTCTGAATCCGTAAGCACCGAGCACCTGGAGAGTGCGGAAAAGCACAAACAGGCTCAGACGCTCAACGAAATGTCTTACTGAGGGCACTTCGGTATAGTTTTTCAGCGAATTATAATATTCGTATGTCAGTTCGCGGCGCAGCTTATGAGGATATTTTGCCGATGCCTGCCACAGGAACGAAGCCAGGTCATAATAATAAGGTCCCTTGCGTCCGCCCTGATAGTCGATAAAATAAGGATGTCCTGAAGCGTCAAGCATTATGTTGCGCGCCTGAAAGTCGCGGTACATAAAGCTGTCTGTCTTTTCGGCAACAAGGTCTTTTGCGAAAAGTCTGAAGTTTGCCTCAAGCTTCAGTTCGTGAAAATCAAGCTCCGTGGGTTTAAGAAAACAGTACTTAAAATAATTAAGGTCGAAGAGCACGCTGTTCTCGTCAAATTCGGGCTGCGGATAGCAGTTCGACCAGTCTAATCCGCGCGCGCCGCGTATCTGTATGTTTGGCAGTTCCTTTATGGTGTTTATCAGCAGTTGCTTCTCCTTTTGGTTGTATCTGCCGCCGGCTTCGCGTCCGCCGCTGATTGCATTATACAGCGACACGCGCCCGAGGTCTTCCTGTAAATATCTCAGTTTGTCGTCCGACACTGCCAATATGCGCGGAACAGGCAACTGGCGCTTACGGAAATGTCCCGAGAGATATATAAAGGCATGATTCTCGTCGCGGCTCGTGCCAATGGCTCCGATGACAGAGCTTCCGTCATCGCCCGTAATTCTGTAATATTCGCGGTTGCTTCCTGCAAGTGGCAACTTCTCCGCGCTGACCGGCTCAGAGCCGTTCCATTGTTTATATAGTTCTAACAGTTTTTGCATGACGTCAAAACATTTTATCTTCTTCGTCGCCCCGTTTCTTTCCGATATACTCGGCAAGAACATAATCCAACACTATAAGCAGCAGCATTATTCCGAGAGACATAAGCAACGACTCTGTAAGGAACATCAGTCCGGCTGCAATCAAAATGAAGATAACCCACTGCGACTTCTTTATTTTAAAATCCTTAATGTCCATAAAGTATTTTTCTTGACTCGAAACAAACCCGGCCATCAGCTTATGCCAAACTAATCTACAGGGCTGAAAATGCGTCTGAACACCGGCCCGCTCAACGGCGAAAACCTGCCCGACAACCATCACGCAGCCTCAACAAACGGGGCTAAGATGTAATAGCCGAATAACATCCGGTGCAAAGATAAGCAAAATCGAAGACAATATGAAATAATGGTGTTTATTTTTGACAAACGTAAGGACATAAAAAAAATCGCATGTCGTCACGACAAGCGATTTTCAAAAAACAAACTACTTAAAAACTAATCTACTAAAACAAATCAAAAAAATATCTACTTTAGGATCTTTATCCATAACGTATCTATCTGTTGACGTGCAAATATAGACATTTTATGAGTTGTGACAAAACTTTTTTCAAAAAAAATGCACAAAAAAACGTCTATTGCAATAAAAAAAGAGGCTACTCATCGAGCAGCCTCCTATTTTGATATTTGTAGTTTACAAATTACATCATTCCGCCCATTCCTGGAGCACCCATAGGCATCTGAGGTTTCTCCTCAGGTTTGTCAACAATCAGGCACTCTGTTGTCAGGAACATTCCTGCTATTGAAGCAGCGTTCTCAAGAGCTACGCGGGCAACCTTTGCAGGATCGATGACACCGGCCTTACGCATATCCTCGTAAACACCTGTACGTGCATTGTAACCGAAGTCACCTTCGCCTTCTCTTACCTTCTGTACAACTACTGCACCTTCGCCACCGGCATTTGCGACAATCTGACGGAGAGGCTCCTCTATAGCACGCTCAACGATGTTGATACCGGTCTGCTCGTCGGCATTGTCACCTTTAACGTCTTTCAGACCTTCGAGAGCGCGGATGTATGTTGTACCACCTCCGGCAACAACACCTTCCTCGATAGCGGCACGTGTAGCGCAAAGAGCATCGTCAACACGGTCTTTCTTCTCTTTCATCTCAACCTCGCTGTTAGCACCTACATAGAGTACTGCAACGCCACCGGCCAACTTAGCCAGACGCTCCTGCAGCTTCTCTTTGTCATAGCTGCTTGTTGTGTTTGCTATCTCGTTCTTTATCTGAGCAACACGGTCAGCGATAAGCTGTTTGTCACCGGCACCGTTTACGATAGTTGTATTGTCCTTAGAAACAACAACCTTGTCGCAAGTACCAAGCATCTCGAGAGTAGCCTGCTCAAGTTTCAAACCTTTATCCTCGCTGATTACAAGTCCGCCAGTCAATACTGCGATATCCTCGAGCATTGCCTTACGACGGTCGCCAAATCCAGGAGCCTTAACAGCGCAAATCTTCAAGTTGCTGCGCAGACGGTTTACAACCAATGTTGTAAGAGCCTCTGAATCAACATCCTCAGCTATAACGAGCAATGGACGTCCGCTCTCGGCTGCAGGCTGCAGGATAGGCAAGAAATCTTTCAGGTTGCTGATCTTCTTGTCGTAGATAAGAATGTAAGGATTCTCCATTACACACTCCATCTTGTCAGCGTCTGTTACGAAATATCCGCTCAGATAGCCACGGTCGAACTGCATACCCTCAACAACACCGATGTGTGTGTCGCGGCTCTTGCTCTCCTCGATAGTGATAACACCATCCTTAGAAACCTTGCGCATTGCATCAGCCAACAGTTTACCAATCTCAGGATCGTTGTTTGCGCTGACTGTAGCAACCTGCTCTATCTTGTCATAGTTGTCGTCAACCTGCTCTGCGTTGTTCTTGATATAATCAACAACAGCTGCAACAGCCTTGTCGATACCACGTTTCAGGTCCATTGGGTTAGCACCTGCTGTAACGTTCTTCAGTCCTTCAGTAACAATAGCCTGTGTAAGGATTGTTGCTGTTGTAGTACCGTCACCAGCGTCATCACCAGTCTTGCTTGCTACGCTCTTTACAAGCTGTGCGCCTGTATTCTCGAAATGATCAGAAAGCTCAATCTCCTTAGCTACGGTTACACCGTCTTTTGTAATCTGAGGAGCACCAAACTTCTTCTCAATAACAACGTTGCGGCCTTTAGGACCAAGTGTTACTTTTACTGCGTTTGCCAACTGGTCAACACCTCTCTTGAGGAGTTCGCGGGCATCTGTATCGAATTTTATTTCTTTAGCCATGATTTTTTATTTTATAAATGAAGCACGTCTAGTCAACATTTCAAAGTCATTTTTCAGCCTTAATGCTTTCCGACTGCTCCACGATTTGTTTTTTAATTAATAAAGTTGAAAATATTATTTCTCTATAACAGCAAGTACATCGCTCTGGCGCATCATCAGATATTTTGTGCCTTCATATTCGAGCTCTGTTCCAGAATATTTACCATAAAGAACCTCGTCACCTTCTTTGAGTACCATTTCTTCATCTTTGGTGCCTTTGCCCGTAGCAACTATAGTGCCATGTAATGGTTTTTCTTTTGCTGTATCAGGAATGATGATACCACCAATTTTTTCTTCTGCCGGTGCAGGAAGTACCAGCACTCTGTCTGCTAATGGTTTAATGTTCATAATTTTTATATTTAAACTTGTTATTTATACGTTTTATATTATAGATGCCTTCAGCATCCGCAAACACAATAGCGAAAAGCGTGCCAAAAGTCAAAATGTCAGTCTCTGGTTGTCAGTGTATGACAAACGTGTCAGTCGGAAATATACATTTGGCAGACTGACACACAATATACAACAACATAACATACGCCGACATCCTTATATATAAATATGTGCAACTGTTACAGCATAAACTGACAATAATCAAAAAGACACATAAATATAAAATGACAACATAAAATATTTATAACTTAAACAAATGAGCCGGAAATGAAATACAGCATAACTCCTCATACGCTTTTTATCAGATATATCATAGATGCTCCATTTTCAAGATGTTTGTGTTTTATCAAATCATGCGCCAATATAACATAATAAGAATGTCGAGATTTTAGGATGAAACAGAAAATCAGAAGCCGTTTATCAGCTCATCATACATGGCTTTAGAGCGCTTTTCTGCTAAAAGCTATTGGCTAATGGTGCAAAAGCATGCCTTTTATGACACAAAAGCAATGCTTTTACAGGGCATTTATCAGTGATTTTCAGCACAAAAAGCCGTGTTTTTCATGCAATTTCATTACTATTCGGATGCACATTTTTTATTAAATCGTTGTAGATTGCTGACTTTTAAAACTTTACGATTGCACACGATAACCGGCAATTTTCCGCACGAAATATTATATTTTTCAAAAAAGCTAAGTTATAAGAACTTATAAAAAATCAACATGCAAGCAATCTCTCTAAATTGCTTACATGTTGTTTTCTTCTATAACAAGACGACAATTAATGCTATTTCTGCTTTTTCCCGTTTATAACAAGATTCTTTATCTTTGTATTATCAATCATGTTTTTATCAAAAGCATTGGTGCTGTCAGTGATATTGCAGTTGACAAACGAGAAGTCTGTCAGCCGATATTTGTCTGACGTTCCTACGTCAAAAAAGTTGTCACACGTAGCGTCAACATTACTTACAGATATATTGTTGCAAACTGACAACGGCATATCGTCACGCTGTTCGGGCTTATAGAATTGAGTCCACGGACGTATAACAAGGAAACTTCCGCAACGTCCGCTCAAATCATCAAGACTTACATATTCATAATGCTGCGGCGTGTCGGGGCGCATCTTAAGCCAAAGCACGCGGTTGGCATTGTTAAATGTGCAGCGGCGCATAACTATGTTGCGGTCATGAAGGCTCTCGCTTCCAAGCGTCAGGCAGCCATGCACCTTGCCATAAGTGCAATTCTGCACAACAACGTTATAGTTTGGACCATTGTCAGGGTCTTTATCGGCAAACGTTCCCTTGCCTCCCTTCAGCACAACTGCGTCGTCGTTGACGCTCATATAGCATCCGCTTATCAGTATGTCGTGACAATAGTCAATGTCAACGGCATCGCTGCTGGGTGCCTTTACGCCCGAAGTAGGCGCAAAAATATAGCATCCGATGTATTTAACGTGATTACAGCGATAAAGATGATTAGTCCAAAACGCACTGTTTATCAGTCTTACGTCCTGCACCTGAACGTTGGTGCAATGCGACAAATATACAAGACGCGGACGCAGAGCCTCAAGATTGGTGCAGTCGGGATTAAACTTGCGCCTTATCCAAAACTCCTCCCAGAAACGCAGTCCGTTGCCGTTTATCGTCCCCGGGCCTGTTATGGTGAAGCCGTCTAATCCGTCGGCATTGATAAGAGCGGCAAAATAGTTGAGCGTCTGCCCCTCCATCCTGGTCTTGACAAGAGGATAATATTTTATTGCATCAACGCCTTTAATCACTCCGCCACGGCAAATATGCAGATGAGTGCCCTGTCTGAAAAACAGAGAACCGCTGAGAAATGTGCCTTTGGGCACCACTATCACTCCCCCACCCTCTGACGCAGCAAGGTCGATTACGCGCTGAATTGCGTCGGTCTGCAGCAGTGAAGAGTCGCTTTTCACACCATATTCGGTAATGACATACTTACGCCCGAGAGTGTCGATGTCAACACGCGAAGTGTCGTTAAACCATGCAGGCATTGCCGTTCCGTCTGGAAAGGTGTCACCTGCCGCATTAGCTTTTAACGCAACAGTCACGACAACAAGCACAACCAATAATATTCGGCGCAACATTTTCATAAAGAAATTATATCTTTTTATTGGTAACATTCATCTTTCTCCACACCCTGCGCGGTATCAGCCGCCAAAAGAACACCATTATGCTATAGCGCCAGTCGATAATCTTGACATGACGATGCGCTTTAACGGCCTTGACAATCTGGCGCGCCACATATTTCTTGTCCATGAGCATAGGATAATGTCCGCTGCCCGAAAGCAACGGTGTATCGACAAATCCGGGGCGTATGTCGGTAAACCTTATATGCAGATGACGCATGTTTGACAGCTGTTCAAGAGCCTGAATGTAATTGTTCTGATATGCCTTCGACGCGCTGTAACATGGCGCAGCACCGAGTCCCTTTGTACCGGCTATTGAAGAAATAACGGCAATGTCGCCTCCCAGATTGTCGGCCATATAGTTAAACATGGTGTCAACCATCTGCGTAAAGCCGAAGACATTGACATCTACGGTTGAAAGTTCTGTGTCTAAATCGAGGCGCGGATTCTGATGTCCAACACCAGAACAATAGATAAAAAGATTTACTCCGCCCATACGCCCCACAAGCTCGAGCAGTTTGCCCGGAGCATCCCTTTTGGTTACATCCATTGTGCACACCTCAACCATGCCCGGATTAATCTCTTTTATCTCGAGCAATTTGTCCTCACGCCTTGCGGCAATACCAATATTCCAGCCTTCTGCCAGCAATATTTTGCTAACCTCGCGCCCTATGCCCGAAGAAGCTCCAATAATTATAGCACGTTTCATCAGTGCGAAAATAATAATATTTGGCGATTCGGTCAAACTTTGCATACGTTTTCAGACAAAATAAAATAAAATTGCTTATATTTGCAGGTGGTAAGTGGCAATGCGGCATGCGCTGTTATATTGACAGCCATAAAGCCGGCCACACGACATTGAATAAAACATTTTTCTGAAATTTTTAAACGTAAAGCATATTATATGAAGGACTTTTTGAAATACATGGCCGCCACCATTGTCGGCTTGATTATTTTTTCTATACTGACAGTTGCATTCGGCTTTATATGCATAGTAGGCATGATAGCATCTGAAAACAGCGCAAAGGACGTAAGCGACAACTCGGTCATGGTGCTCAATCTGTCGGGAATGCTCAACGAAAGGTCGGAAGACAACGTTATGGACAAGCTGAGCGGAAACACTGTGGGCAACTTAGGACTTGAAGATATAGTGGATGCCATCAAGAAGGCAAAGAAAAACGACAAAATAAAAGGTATATATATCGAGGCAGGAATGTTCGGAGCCGACTCTTATGCTTCGCTGCAGGCCATACGCAACGCTCTAAAAGACTTCAAAAAGAGCGGCAAATGGATTGTGTCTTACGGCGACGTATACACTCAAGGCACATATTATGTGGCATCGGTTGCCGACAAAGTGCTGCTCAATCCGAGCGGACAGGTAGACTGGCACGGACTGGCTTCGCAGCCTGTATTTCTGAAAGACATGCTGGCTAAGTTCGGAGTAAAGATGCAGCTGGCTAAAGTGGGAGCATACAAGAGTGCCCCCGAAATGTTTACTGCCGACAAGATGAGCGATCCTAACCGCGAACAGGTTACGGCATATCTCACCGGCACATGGCAAAATATATGCAAAGACGTGTCTGAAAGCAGAAACATAAGTGTTGACTCGCTCAATGCTTATGCCGACAGACTGATTACATTTGACGACCCGAAAGACCTCGTAAGGTGTAAGATGGTTGACAAACTGGTTTACACCGACGGAATAAAGGCTGAAATAAATCAGCTTCTGAAAAAAGATTCCGGACGCGACATCAACACAGTCAACCTCGCTCAAATGCAGCTTCTTAAGGACAATAATGACAAAGGCGACGAGATTGCCGTTTATTATGCTTACGGAAACATCGTTGACAGCGAAGAGACGGGCATGATGAGCCAGGGACACAACATTGTGGGCAACAAGGTATGTAAAGACCTGCAGGAGCTTGCCGACGATGATGACGTCAAGGCGGTTGTATTGCGCATCAACTCCGGCGGCGGCAGCGCTTATGCTTCAGAACAAATATGGCACTATGTCGAGATGCTGAAAAAGAAGAAACCCGTGGTTGTTTCAATGGGCGGCATGGCTGCGTCTGGCGGATATTATATCAGCAGCGGAGCCAACTGGATTGTGGCTGAGCCTACAACGCTTACGGGAAGTATAGGTATATTCGGCATGTTCCCCGACTTCAGCGGACTGCTGACTCAGAAACTCGGAATAAAGTTTGACGAGGTGAAAACCAACAAGAACAGCGGACTGGGCACTCCCGCGCGTCCGTTTAACGCTGAAGAGATGGCATACATCGAGAACTATATCGACCGCGGCTACAAGCTGTTCCGCTCACGTGTGGCAGAAGGACGCAAACTGACTACTGCACAGGTTGAAAAGATAGCACAGGGACACGTTTGGCTCGGTCAGGATGCATACAAGATAAAGTTGGTTGACCAGCTCGGCGGACTCGACGAGGCTGTAGACAAGGCAGCAAGTCTGGCTAAGCTGCACGAATATCACACCACTTCTTATCCGGGCAAGAGCAGCTGGATGGATCAGCTGTTAAGCAAAGCCACACAGGGCAGCTACATAGACAGCCAGCTGAGACTTACCCTCGGAGAATACTACGAGCCGTTTATGCTCATAAGAAGCATCAACAAGCAGAACGCCGTACAGGCACGACTGCCGTTCATACTTAACATAAGATAAATAAAAAAATGGTGCGACGGTGCACAAACACCGCCGTAACACCTGCAAGAAACAATTTAAACAATAAAAAATAAAGTAAAGGAATGGAAGGCGACTTCATAAAAATAAACGAATGGATGCTTCCTCTAAGCTGGCTCTACGGTTTAGGCGTGAGAGTGCGCAACCAGCTTTTTGAACTCGGCATTCTTAAAAGCCGCAGCTTCGACATTCCGGTTATATCGGTAGGAAACATAACTGTAGGAGGCTCAGGCAAGACTCCTCATGTGGAATATCTGATAAGACTGCTTAAAGACAAAGGCAAGGTGGCTGTACTCAGCCGCGGATACAAGCGCAAGAGCAAAGGATATGTGCTTGCGGGAAAAGACACGGGCATGAGAGAAATAGGCGACGAGCCTTATCAGATGAAGCAGAAATTCAGCGACATATACGTGGCTGTGGACAAGAACAGATGCCACGGCATTGACCGTATAACCGGAGATGAGGAAACCAAAGACACCGACGTTATCCTGCTCGACGACGCCTTTCAGCACAGATATGTCAAACCGGGCATCAACATACTGCTCGTTGACTATCACAGACTAATAATCTACGACAAGCTGCTGCCTGCCGGACGACTGCGCGAACCGCAGAGCGGAAAGGCAAGGGCCGACATCGTTATTATCACCAAATGCCCTAAGGATCTTAAGCCTATGGAGTATCGAGTGATAATAAAGGCAATGAACCTGTATCCGTATCAGCAGCTCTTCTTCTCTACTCTCGAATATGACGACATGAAAGCCGTGTTCGGCAAACAGACCAAAACGCTGAAAAGCATCAAAGACAACAGGGAGAACGTGCTGCTGCTGACGGGCATAGCATCGCCAAAGCAGATGATATACGACCTGAAGCCTTATGCGCACAACATAGTGCCGCTGACTTTCGGCGACCATCACCAGTTTACCGCAAGAGACATCGAACGCATCAACGAGGCATTCGACAAGATGCCTTCGCCTAAAATAATTGTAACAACTGAAAAAGACAACTCACGACTGGCCGGCATGGACGGACTTTCTGACGAAGTAAGGCAGAACATATATATGCTGCCCGTAAGAATAAAGTTTATGCTTGATCAGGAAAATGAATTTAATGAAAAAATAATTGGTTATGTACGAAAAAATTCAAGAAACAGCATCCTGGCTAAAGCAAAGGATGACAACAAGCCCAAAAACAGCAATAATTCTGGGAACAGGCCTCGGACAATTAGCTTCAGAAATCACTGACAGCTACGAGTTTCCGTATTCTGAAATACCTAACTTCCCCGTTTCAACCGTTGAGGGACATGCCGGAAAACTGATCTTCGGCAAGCTCGGCAACGTTGACATAATGGCAATGGAAGGACGTTTCCACTATTATGAGGGCTACAGCATGAAAGAAGTTACGTTCCCAATACGCATAATGTACGAACTCGGCATAAAGACCTTATTTGTAAGCAACGCTTCAGGAGGCATGAACCCGGAGTTTAAGATTGGCGACCTGATGATAATAACCGACCACATCAACTTCTTCCCGGAGCATCCGCTGCGCGGAAAGAACTTCCCCACAGGCCCGCGCTTCCCGGACATGCACGAGACTTACGACAAAAAGCTCATTGCAGAGGCCGACGCCATTGCCGCTGAAAAGGGCATACACGTTGTTCATGGCGTATATATCGGCGTACAGGGTCCTACGTTTGAGACTCCTGCCGAATATAAAATGTATCACCGTCTTGGCGCAGACGCCGTAGGCATGAGCACTGTGCCTGAGGTTATCGTGGCTCACCACTGCGGAATAAAGACATTCGGCATAAGCATAATAACCGACCTCGGACTTGAGGACACCCCGGTTGAGGTTAGCCATGAAGAAGTGCAGATTGCAGCAAACAAGGCTCAGCCGCTGATGACCGAGATAATGAGAGAGATGATTAACCGTGCATAACCTGCGCGGACAACAAACAAATAGATAAGGAGTTGGGAAAACTGCGTCAAGGCGTTTTCTTAACTCCTTTAATCCTAATCTGTAATCAGACCGCGCATAGCTTTATCTATTTTGTGCGTTCACGCTTTCAGCCCGTCTTTTTGTTTCTATTGGCGCCTTTTTGCCGGATTTTTCTTGACATAGTCCGCTATGACTGCGAAAAAACTAACGAAAATCCGCTCAATATAAAGCAAAAATACAGACCGAATACTAATAACAGATTTGGATTAAAATTAAACATCAAACAAGAAAATCCGAAAGCATAATGACAGACATTGCGAAACTTGGCGAGTTTGGACTTATACGCCACCTGACAGACGGATATAAGGCCAAAAACGAATCGACAATATACGGCGTGGGCGACGACTGCGCCGTGATGCACTATCCCGACAAGGAAGTGCTCGTTACGACAGACATGCTTATGGAGGGCGTCCACTTCGACCTTACATACATCGACCTGCAGCACCTTGGCTACAAGTCGGCAATGGTGAACATAAGCGACATATTTGCAATGAACGGCACACCGCGACAGCTCGTTGTAAGCATTGCGCTGAGCAAACGCTTCACGGTTGAAGACATGGAGATGTTCTACAGCGGTCTGCGCATGGCCTGCGACAAATGGAACGTAGACATTGTCGGAGGCGACACAACGTCGTCGTACACCGGAATGGCCATAAGCATCACTTGCATAGGCGAATGCGCCAAAGAGGACATTGTGTACAGAAACGGCGCTAAAGACACCGACCTGATATGCGTCAGCGGCGACCTCGGGGCGGCATACATGGGACTGCAACTGCTCGAACGCGAAAAGAGCGTTTACTATCAGCAGGTGAACGAGGCAAAGAAGAAGAACGACAAGCACGCGCTTGAGGAGCTTGCCCACTTCCAGCCTGACTTTGCCGGAAAGGAATATCTGCTGCAGCGCCAGCTAAAGCCTGAGGCAAGGGGCGACATTCTGCAAGCACTGCGCGAGCGCAACATACACCCCACGGCCATGATGGACATAAGCGACGGACTGAGCAGCGAGCTGCTGCATATATGCAACCAAAGCAACTGCGGATGCAGAATTTACGAAAAGAACATACCGATAGACTATCAGACGGCAGTGATGGCTGAAGAGATGAACATGAACGTAACCACGTGCGCGCTCAACGGCGGCGAAGACTACGAACTGCTGTTCACCGTGCCCATAGGCGACCATGAGAAGATTGAGGACATGGAGGACGTAAAACTGATAGGACATATAACGAAGAAGGAGTTTGGCCACATGCTCGTTACACGCGACAATAACGAGTTTGAGCTGAAAGCGCAAGGCTGGAACCCTTTGAAGGATTAAATCCAAGAGCTATAAAAAACAAAAAATGTTCAGGCTTCCCGCAGTCTGAACATTTTTTATTAACCTTACGCTAATGACAAAAGCACACAAATCATCAAGGAAACAATACACGAACGCATAAGCTGCATGGTTATTTCATACAATGCTTAAACCGGCGACAAATTATTAAACCATGCCATTACAATCGTATGGATAAACTATTAAGCTTATTCAGCCGCACAAAAGGTATGCTTTTACATGCTGAAAGGTGGCCTTTTACAATGCGAAAGGGCATCTTTTGCATTGTAAAAAGAGGCTTTTTACTAAAAACCAACCTAAAGCCTCAACGATATTTGTTACGACAAAAGTAACTGAAAAAAAGTTTTTTAAAAACTCATCACTCGTCACATTTGCATATAACACGCTGTATATCAAGCTATTAAAGTGTGACGAGTTGGTTTTGCAACTCATCACAGACGCTTAAAATCAACCAAAATCAGTATAAAAAATGCCGGAAAAGTGCATGTGTGATGAGTTGCGAAATCAACTCATCACAGCGTAAATCATTGTAAATCAACAAATTAAGGACAGATGTGACGAGTGATGAGTTTTTTAAAAAACTTTTTCACTTTAATCTACGACTGATAATTTCTGATTTAGGTTGCCACGGAACAGGTATTTACCAAATTCAGTTGACTCAGGCACATAAGACCATAAGACACCATAAATATAAACTTAAAACTATAATAAACCAAAGCACACAACGTTATATAAGAAAAACATAAATAACATGAAAAAACTGGTAATAATAATGCTCGCGCTGTTGGCTATATCACAAAACTCAACAGCACAAACATTTGGAGGCGAAACAAAGATTTTCCCGATGGTCGGACTCACCTTGTCTAAGATGAACAACGACATAATCCTCACTGACGCAGGAAACGGACAGGCCGGAGAGATTAAGCCAAAATATAAATTTGGCATAACGGCAGGAGCCGAAGTAAGACACAGATTTAATAATAACGACTTTGGCTTCAGCTTAGGTCTGCTCTACGCGATGTACGGCACCAAATATTCAGACTATACTTATAGCAATGAGCAATACTATAACAAGATAACCGATTCGAAGCAGACACTCCACTATCTCACAATACCCGTAACGGTCATCTACTACTTCGGCAACAGCGGCTTCTCGATAAAAGCCGGAGTGCAGGCAGGATATCTTCTATCGGCAAAAGGAAGCGGTGACTACGAGAACGGAACTGTTGAAAATGGCCAATATATACCTGACGCGGAACAATCGGGAGAGGCAAGCAACAGCTCAACCGACATATTCAAACGTTTCGACATCGGCATTCCTGTAGGAGTTACTTACGAATACAAAAATATAAGCATCGACCTGAGATACTTGTTCGGCCTGAAGAATCTATATAAATATTATGACGAGAGAATACGCAACCGCAGTTTCTCTCTGACAATAGGCTACGGTTTCACTATATAATGCCCACAATAGCTCTATAAACAGCCAAAAGATAAACACGAATCATAAAGCTCTTAATACAATCATCATCCATAATATAACATGCAGAAAGGCATATTGATGTGTCATTTTTGCATGTTATATTTGTTTATGCGGGCTTAATTTCCAAAAATAAGTTAAAAAGAGCGTTTTTATCATGTAATGAATCTTTTATTTTAAAACTTTTGCGTACCTTTGCAACGCAAAAAAGAAACATGGTGCCATAGCTCAGTTGGTAGAGCAAAGGACTGAAAATCCTTGTGTCCCCGGTTCGATTCCTGGTGGTACCACTCCTCCTTTCATTAGCCCTGTACGTTAAAGCGTCAGGGTTTTTTATTTTATACACCTCACACCTTATTATATATAGCAGTACGGCTCACCCAATAAACACAGATGAGAAAATTTTTATGTATTGCACAAAAGTTATATATTTACCACACAAATCATCAAGGACTATTAGTATTGGCAGAGTTTATTCCCCAAGAACACCATTAAGGACACTGACAGACCATCGCCTGCACACCGGTATGACAAAGTTAACAATTCTGGATTTAAGAGCTTTAATGCCATAGTCGCCATTCCGTATTAGCACCATGACGAAATACTGTATTTCTTCGTGAACTACTCTACCAATGCTTTTGCTGAATGCCTTAATGCCAAAATCAAACAGTTCAGAGCATTGCTACTATGGGTTATTGACATACCATTCTTCCTCTTTAGGAATCCGTGCCGGCCAATGTCAGAAAGCCGTAACATATCTATTTTTACAATAAACAGAAACAAAAAAAAGAGACACTCGAAAGTGTCTCTTTGTACGCCTGCAGGGGTTCGAACCCTGGACCCTCTGATTAAGAGTCAGATGCTCTACCAACTGAGCTACAAGCGCGTTTGCTAATTGATTAGTGTTTGTTTCTCAATTGCGAGTGCAAAGGTAGGCATTATTTTTTATATCACCAAATTTTCAGACAACTTTTTTAATAAAAACTTTATTTTTTCTTTTTTTGGCCATATTCTGCCTACTGAATCAAGGTATTACACCATAATTATATGAGTTTATACAAAAATTAAAAACACATAAAATTATCGCTTAATGGCATCTATTATTTGGAAAATTCTTCAACTTACACTAAATTTGCAAAAAGATTCACTATAATTAAGCACTACCGTTTAAAAAATTAACGGTATTACCGCAATGTAATATATAGCATCTTTACCGCACAGACATCTGTGTACAAACAGAATTATCTAAAAAATTTTATCTTTAATAAACTTACAAACTAATCAAAAAATGAAAAAAGTTTTATTACTATGCATGACCTTCATGCTGGCATTAACCTCTGTAAAGGCAGGAAACTACGACAACTACTACCAAAATCTGCCGGTAAGTATGCCTAAAGTCACCGAAGCTGTGATTCCCGACTACACAGTGAACATAAAGGATTTCGGAGGTGTAGGTGACGGCATAACACTGAATACAGAGGCTTTCAGCAAAGCCATAAGCGCGCTTAACAAGAAAGGCGGTGGACATCTGGTTGTTCCGGCAGGAATATGGATGACAGGACTTATTTCTCTAAAAGATAACATTGACCTGCACATAGAGAAAAATGCCATAATAATGGCTTCGCCTGAAAAGAGCCTGTTCATAAAAGAGAAAAACGGAAAGAAAGACACTAAATGCACTCCGTTGATAAGCGCAAGCAAGCGAAAGAACGTAAGCATAACAGGCGAAGGCGTAATAGACGGCAACGGTGCTTACTGGCGTCCTGTAAAGCGCTCTAAGGTAAGCGACACTGAATGGAAAGAGTTTCTCTATATGGGCGGCACACAGGCTGAAGAAGGCAAACTATGGTTCCCGTTTAACCTAAAGCACTATGACAACATAGCCGCAACGCCTGAGGCTCAGGAAAAGATGCGCACACACCTGATAAGAATAACAGACTGCGAGAATGTTCTCATAAAAGGCGTAACTATACAGAACTCGCCAAAATTCCACCTTATACCTACACGCTGCACAAACGTGATAGTAGACGGAGTTACTATAAGATGTCCGTGGAACGCACAAAACGGCGACGGACTGGACATCAGCAGCTGCAAGAATGTTCTGATTGTAAACAACACTATCGATGTAGGCGACGACGGCATCTGCATGAAGGCCGGAGCCGGAGAGTCAGGTCTGAAATATGGTCCGTGCGAGAACATACTTATAGAAAACAATGCCGTATTCCATGCTCACGGAGGTTTCGTAATAGGTTCTGAATTTACAGGAGGCATAAAGAATTTTGTTGTACGCAACAACCGTTTCAGCGGAACAGACACAGGTCTCCGCTTCAAGAGCGGCATAGGCCGCGGCGGCAAAGTTGAGAAGCTTTATATCAGCGACATCTTCATGACAGACATCAAAGATGAAGCCATCGTGTTTGAATGTACTTATATCGACAAGAAATACAGCGTAAAAGAAGATAAGGCTGAAACCGTAACTTATACAGACGCGCCATTTGCGCCAGACTTCGGCGACATACACATATCTAATGTAGTGTGCAGGAACTCAAAGACGGCAATATCTGCACACGGTCTGCCCGGACTGAAATGCGTACACGACGTAACTATAGACAACTCAACATTCTTCTATACAAAGACAGACAAAGATTTTGACAACAACGTTGATGTAAAAGTAACCAACACTAAGTTTGTTACTTTTGACAAATAAACAATAGAGGGTTAATTTTTCATGAGGGATGATACTTTTTAAAAGTTATCGTCCCTCACTTTGTTTTATATAAGCAACAGCAATCAAAGCCCAGACAACACAGCGAAAAAAATTATATGTGCCGATATAAAAAATAACGACGGGAACATGCATCAGACATTGTTCCCGTCGTCAATCAAAACATCTTCATGAAAAATCATTAAATCAATAAGCCTTATCATCACCATGAATCGCATCAGAAACGGTTTTTAATATTATCTGTATGTCAAGCCAGAAACTCCAATGCTCAATATACCAGATATCTTTTTCGACGCGACGCTTCATGTCATAAACAGTCTTAGTCTCTCCACGCTCACCATGAGTCTGTGCCCATCCAGTTATACCGGGCTTAACATAATGGCGTATCATATAATCAGAAATAAGCTGCGAATAATAATCGGTGTGGGCAAGCATGTGCGGACGCGGACCAACAATACTCATGTTGCCTTTAAGCACATTGATAAACTGAGGCAGTTCGTCAATGTTGGTATGACGCATAAACAAGCCCCACTTAGTTACACGCGGATCGTCCTTAACAGCCTGAACCTTGTCAGAGTCCTTGTTGACCTTCATGCTGCGGAACTTATAGCAGACAAAGTCCTTACCGTCATAACCGGTGCGCTTCTGCTTGAAGAACAGCGGGCCAGGCATTGTTATCTTAGAAATAATTGCCACGATGATAAATATAATCGGGAACAATGTACAAATAAACAGCAATGAAACAATGACATCAAAGACACGTTTCTTTATTCTGTTGCGCAACTCCTTCAACGGCTCGCTATACTGCGACATTACATAAATGTCACCAAACTCTTTTACTTTGGCATTGCGGAATTCTCCGTAAGAAATTGTCGGCACATAATATGTTCTGATCATATTGTTCTCGCAAAGACGCATCAAAGCCTTATACTCTTTAAGTTTATCAGGCATAACGCCGATGTACAGTTCATCAACATGATTCTTCTCAACAAAAGGAATTATGTCGCACTCTTCACCAAGATAAGGCACCTTTTCATCAGTTGCCTTATTGTCCATTGAGTCAGCATCGGTCTTGATGAAATATCCCAAAAGGTTATAACCATTCCATACATTAGTCATGACATCTGCTATCTTCTGCTCCATCTGCCCTGTACCTAAAATAACAGTATTTACCCTATTACGCCCGACACTTCTTTTATGCTTAATGTATGTTCTAAGTAAAAGTCGCTCAATACTCGTGGCAAGGAAAACGATAAGAGTTATAACCGCAGAATAATAAAATCCAGGTACAGAATATCCAGCCATACCCAATATTGCGGCATATAAAACGATAAATATTGCAGATGTACGAGATGTGTTGCTAAGCACCTTTGCCGGCTGAGCCTGTCTGTGGTGAAGACTTATAGTTACAATCTGTAGAGCTATAAAATATGCTATATTAGAGATTAATATGTCTACAAAAAAATCGTTACTGGTATTCAAACCAATATACAACGAATACAAAAGAAAGACCACGTTAAACGTAAACCAGTCAATGAAGGATAAAAGAACTCCTAATTTAAACGTTTTGTCAAATGCAGATACCATAGTCTAATATTGTTTTTATATAATCTAATGTCCCATAAGTCTACTTTTATTATCCAAAAGGACATCAATAAATTCAAGAAATGATAATGATACTTTCTAAATTTGAAGGCAAAGATACTAATTTTTTATATTGATAAAGCCTTTTAATTTAACTTTTTTCGTTTTCGTCACAATATTTTTTTATTTAAGTCAAAAATTACACTATCTTTGCAAATAATTTTACAATAGCAAACTACTTTTCAACAAATGGAAGAACAAAAGGAATTATTTCATGAGGTAAACGAGAGCTACATCATGCTCGAAGCCATAAATGAAGCCAAACGATGCCTGCACTGCAAGGTGCCGCAATGCAAAAAAGGATGTCCTATAAGCCACGACATTCCTGAATGGATTCATGAGTTGTCTAAAGGCAATTTAGGCAATGCCATGAAAATAATTAACGACAAGAGCAACCTGCCTGCTGTATGCGGAAGAGTGTGCCCGCACGAGAAACAATGCGAAGGCCACTGCGTACTCGGCAAGAAAGGACAGGCCATACACGTGGGAAAACTCGAAAGATTTATTGCCGACTTCGACGGCGACATGGGTCTTATACGTGAAAATCTTCAACCCAAGACAAGAGGCCGTATTGCCGTAATCGGTTCGGGACCTGCCGGTCTTACCATAGCTGGCGACCTTGCACGCAAGGGATTCAACGTGGAGATTTTTGAAATGGAGCCTGAACCTGGCGGAGTGCTCATGTTCGGAATTCCGGAGTACAGACTTCCGAAGGACATAGTCAGACGTGAAATCAAAAAGATAGAAGAACTTGGAGTTGTCTTTCATTGCAACACAACTGTCGGAACAGATATAAACATCGACCAGTTGTTTGAACGTGGCTTTGACGCCATATTCATGGGCACAGGAACTGTCAAGCCAAAGAAACCGGATATTCCCGGACGTAACCTCAGAGGGGTAAGACAGGCTATTTATTTTTTAAGAAAGGTAAGCCTTTACAACGAAGGAAGTATAGCCCGCGAGGATGTTCCGATACAGGATGGTGACAGAGTGTTTGTAATCGGATGTGGCAACACTGCCATGGACGGTGCGCGCACAGCTATACGAATGGGCGCCAAAGACGTTGAAATTGTATATCACCGGACTATAAACGAAATGAGCGCTCTCCGCTCTGAATACGAAGAGGCTGTTGAAGAAGGCGTTAAATTCAATTGGGAATCAAGGATTGTTGAGATTCTCGACAAGGACGGCGTCCTTAACGGTGTAGTGATTGAGCACAATGGTGAACGCCGGACAGAGAAAGCAGACAAGGTGCTCATGGCAATAGGCTCAGTGCCTGCAAGCAGAATCGTATCTACGACAAAGGGCATTGATGTTGACGACAGCGGATATGTACTAACACGCGAAACTCCATGCGGCATGACAAGTCGCAAAGGCGTTTTTGCAGGTGGTGACGTGGTCAACCGCCCTTCAACCGTGGTTCTTGCAATGCGCGACGCCAAGAATGTTGCAGACGGCATAGCTCAGTATGTAGACGCAATAAAACTGCTTGAAGCTATTAATACCCAAGATTTATCCTGCAACAAGAAAAAAGAATAAATTTACTAAAGCAATTATGACGGAGTAAAAACAAACGGCCCGTCTTGCGGCAATGTTTCATTCCGTCATAATTGTCTTTTTATCCAAGTCAAAATCAATGCCACAATATATTCCTGCTCATCAGCTGTGAGTTCACGCCCTGCCGGTATTCCATGCCACTTAGACAGACATCCCCTACAGCAACAGCCCGTGGCATGCTGAGCAATAAACACAGGATGGCCCTTCATAGGAGTCTGCTTGCCGTCATTAGGTATAACTGCCGGTGCCAGCCGTTTACGTATTATATCAGTAGCATGAACACTCATAAGTGCAAGTCCCTTATCTCTGACATACATTAAATTTTCAGCATTAAGTTTGAAGCGACGTCTGAAATCTGACTTTGCCAAACGGGCAAACACTTCGGTAAATTCATATTTATCTATATCTACACAACATTTTAGGGGTTCGAAAGAGTCTTCACCAAAAAGATCACCTTCTACCGGTCTTTTTGCATTTACAACAGATTTACTCATGTTTTTATTCTATTTAACCACAAATTCAGACTATGCCGCCATCTGAACATACAAATATATCTGTCTCTTATACACATCTGACGCTGCCGACGATCGCATAAG
>ENA-OZHK01000139-OZHK01000139.1-human-gut-metagenome-genome-assembly--contig:-NODE-139-length-25012-cov-6.387987_pt1 | contig 25012 bp, 20 predicted proteins | sample MGYA00244048_ERZ653690 | MGnify/ENA primary metagenome ERZ653690 (study PRJEB26926, sample SAMN06165197) | human gut metagenome | biome: ENVO:00009003; feature: ENVO:2100002; material: ENVO:00002003...
ACGAGATCTAGTACGGTCTCGTGGGCTCGGAGATGTGTATAAGAGACAGGGATACCGTTGGCATCGATATCGAATGTAACCTCAATCTGAGGAACACCACGACGTGCCGGAGCAATGCCTGTAAGGTTAAACTGACCTATACTCTTGTTCTGTGCTGCCATCGGGCGCTCACCCTGCAGAACGTGTATTGTAACCTCGGTCTGGTTGTCGGCTGCTGTTGAGAACACTTCGCTCTTCTTGCAAGGTATTGTGGTGTTGGCGTCGATAAGTTTTGTCATTACGCCACCCATTGTCTCGATACCCAATGTAAGAGGTGTTACGTCGAGGAGCACGATGTCGCCTACGCCGCCTTCCTTGTTCAAAATAGCACCCTGGATTGATGCACCTACTGCTACCACCTCATCAGGGTTAACGCCCTTTGAAGGCTCTTTGCCGAAGTAGTTCTTAACCAACTCCTGTACGGCAGGTATACGGCTTGAACCACCTACGAGGATAACCTCATCAATGTCGGCTGTAGTAAGTTTGGCGTCTCTTATAGCGTTCTGGCAAGGAACGAGACAAGCCTGGATCAGAGAGTGAGCCAACTGCTCGAACTGAGCACGTGTAAGAGTCTTAACCAAGTGCTTTGGCACACCGCCTTCGGCTGTGATGTAAGGCAGGTTGATCTCTGTAGATGTAGAGCTTGACAGCTCAATCTTAGCTTTCTCGGCAGCCTCTTTCAGACGCTGCATAGCCATCGGGTCTTTAGAAAGGTCGATGCCTTCAGCAGCCTTGAAGTCGTTAACAAGCCAGTCGATAATAACCTGGTCGAAGTCATCACCACCCAGGTGAGTATCACCGTTAGTAGAAAGAACCTCGAATACGCCGCCACCGAACTCAAGGATAGAGATATCGAATGTACCACCACCAAGGTCGAACACTGCTATCTTCATATCTTTGTTGGCTTTGTCAACACCATAGGCCAAAGCTGCGGCTGTAGGCTCGTTGACGATACGGCGAACGTTAAGTCCGGCAATCTGTCCGGCCTCTTTAGTAGCCTGACGCTGTGAGTCAGAGAAGTATGCCGGAACGGTGATAACTGCGTCGGTAACTTCCTGTCCCAGGTAGTCTTCTGCAGTCTTCTTCATCTTCTGAAGAATCATTGCTGATATTTCCTGCGGAGTATATTTACGGCCTTCAATCTCAACGCGCGGATAGCCGCCCTCGTCAACAACTGTGAACGGTACACGTGTTGTTTCTTTCTGGCACTGTGCATAAGTTTCACCCATGAAACGCTTGATAGAGTAGATGGTGTTCTTCGGGTTTGTTATTGCCTGACGTTTAGCCGGGTCACCAATCTTACGTTCACCATCTTTTACGAAGCCCACTACTGAAGGAGTGGTGCGCTTACCTTCACTATTTGCTATTACAACAGGTTCGTTGCCTTCGAAAACTGCAACGCATGAGTTTGTTGTACCTAAGTCAATTCCTATAATCTTTCCCATAATTATATATTTTTTTGTTATTATCAATGTTAATTAATTCGCTTACTTTTATACAAAACATGTGCCAAATGCGAAATTATGGCGTAAAGTGTGTCATGTGGTGACATTTTGTCGTGATAATATGTCATGCCGCTATCGGCTTAATATGTTGCTTGTTATACTTTAATGATTGTTAGCCGAATCGTAAAGCGTTAATTGTCAATTACTTATGATATGACGCCAGCTGTAATCGCTTGACTTTTAATCTTTGTCCAGGCTGTGACAGAATATCATTCGTTTGTGTTTGCGCGTATATATTATAATAAGGTGTAAGGCTTAACATAGCTTGCGGAAACAGAAAACTCTGTAAGTTTAACGCTCTCAGAATTGCCATGCTCTGCGCGAAAGCGTGATTTTGATTATAAATGCCTAAAAATACGCACTTTCTATAAGGTCTTGATTTTCAGTATGTTGACTTATATATGACTTTATTTGTTATGCAGTGCAGATGCAAAAGGTATGCTTTTATACTGCAAAAGCATGCCTTTTACATGCTGAAAGGGCACGTTTTGCGGTGTAAAACCATTGAGTTTGTGGCCAAAAATAGCTGCTTTTTACCATCGAATTAAGCCTGTTTGTGAAAATACTTTAAACAGATGGCGCTTTTAACCATGTTGCATTAACATCTGTTTGCTTTTGATTTTCTGGATTAAAGAAAACTCATGTCCTGATTTTTTACTTTTCTTGCCATCTGATTATACCATGCAAAGCATTACATTATCTGCATTTTTGTGTTATTCTTAGTTTATTAAAACCCGCAAGGCACCGGTCTGCCGTGTTGTTAATGCCTGTATAGGCCGTTGGCAGACCGACGCCTTGCGTCGTTATGTCATTGCTTGATGTCCTTAGGACAGCAATGAGCTAAAAGTCGAACAGTTCGGTTGAGAGATACCTCTCGCCTGTGTCGGGCAGCAGCGTCACTATCATTTTGTCCTCGTTGCCTTCCGTCTTAGCCATCTTTATGGCGGCAGCCACAGCCGCACCTGCCGATATGCCCACCAGCAGACCTTCGGTGCGGGCTATCTCGCGGCTCATCTCCATTGCCTCGTCGTTGCCTATTGTTACTATTGTGTCAGTAACAGACGCGTCGTAAGTCTTAGGCACAAAGTTGGCGCCTATGCCCTGCAGCTTGTGCGGTCCGCTCTGTCCGCGGCTCAGCAGCGGCGATGCCTCCGGCTCAACTGCCACAATCTTTATGTCAGGGTTATATTCCTTCAGTCGTCGTCCCGTTCCGCTTAGCGTTCCGCCCGTGCCTACGCCTGCCACAAACATATCCACCTTGCCCCCGGTCTGCTGCCATATCTCGTTGCCGGTGGTCATATAGTGAGCCTGCGGATTAGCCTTGTTCTCAAACTGCTGCAATATTACAGCCCCTTCAGTGGCGTCTCTCAGCTCCTCGGCAGCCCTAACGGCTCCCGCCATGCCTTCGCTTCCCGGTGTCAGCCTCACTTCTGCTCCGTAGGCTTTCACCAGCTTTTGGCGCTCAACGCTCATCGTCTCGGGCATGGTCAGTATCAGTTTATATCCCTTTACGGCAGCCACCATGGCCAGGCCTACGCCCGTATTGCCGCTCGTAGGCTCAATTATCACTGCTCCGGGCTTAATCTTTCCCTGCCTTTCGGCATCCTCAATCATTGCCAGCGCTATGCGGTCTTTTACGCTTCCGCCGGGGTTAAAGAATTCAACTTTGGCAGCTATGGGCCTTTTCAGTCCGTGCTGTGCCGACAGCCTCGAAAGTTCCATCAGTGGCGTGCGGCCTATCAGGTCGGTCAGATTTTTTGTTGTTCCGTCCATATCATTTCTTTTTTAAATGTCATACATAATTTAATATAAAACAAAACCGGCAAAAGTCATGCCCGATGTCCGTAATGAAGAAACATCAGACAGCCTTTTGCCGGATAATATTTCAGTTATTTATTCCTTTCTTCTGTCAGGCCTGTTGCTGCTTGGCGTTCTGTTCCCTCATGATGTCGGCACGCGACTTCGACTTGGTTACGAGCCATACGCCCAGACAGACAAGAATTACTGCCAGGCCCTGAGTGGGCTTAAACACGCCGATGCCAGTAAGAACGCTCACCGTAACAGATACTAACGGCTGCACATAGTTGTAGATACTTACAACCGTGGGGCGCAGCGTGTGCTGTCCTACCATCATCAGGATGTAGCTTACGTAGGTTCCGAAGAACACCACAAATCCCGTTTCGAGCCATGTGCTCATAGGCACTGCGGCATAATTGATGCCGTTGGCAACATGATTAAACGTGAACGGCACGATCATAATCGTTGCGTATGTGAACATCCATTTGTTAACCGTGATGACAGAGTAACGCTTGATGAGCTTGCTGAAGAGCGACAGATAGAGCGCAAACGAGAACTGTGCGCCCACGCAGAGCAGGTCGCCGCGTATGTCGCCTACCTTAGAGTTGGTTGCCGCCGCGCTTGTAACTATCAGAATCACGGCGCCGCTGCATCCCAGTATTACTCCCAAAGCCTTCTTTCCCGTGATAGGCTCTTTAAGGATTATGGCTGCCAGAATCATTGCAAAGATAGGCATAGAGGTTGTAACGATGCTCGAGTTTACTGGCGATGTGATGCTCAGGCCTATCGTGTAGCAGCACTGGTTGGTTACAAGTCCGAAGATAGCTGCGCCGATAAGCATCAGCAAGTCTTTCTTTGGAACGTGTTCTTTTGGCATGAAAAATGATGTTATCCAAAACAGGATTGCTCCTCCTGTTACCCTGAACGTCACCATGTCAAAGCCGGTTATGCCGTGCGTCATGGCATCTTTGCCGAGTGGAGCCATCAAGCCCCAAAAGGCGCACGCAAAAAACAGGCTCAGGTGAGCGATTAACGGACGGTTGTTTTGCATATTGTTTTGTTTTTTTGATTTAATTTGCAAATGCAAAGGTACACATTTTCGTAGAAAATAATTATATTTGCTGTCTAAAGAACTTATTTATTTGATATTATGCAAAAATACGCTGAATATATTAAACAAGTAGAGATAGAGTCGCTGTGGAGCGGGCGCCGCCATGTGGAATGGGAACTCGACAGGAAGGTCAACATCCTGAGCGGCATTAACGGTGTGGGCAAGAGTACCATTCTCAATAAGGTAGTCAAGAGTGTAGGCGTTACGGGCGACATAACCAACCATCTGCTCAAGGGTGTCCACATAAAGGTGTTTCCTGAAGATGCCACGCATATACGGTTCGACGTGATACGTTCTTTCGACCGTCCGCTGCTCAATGCCGATATGCTCAGCGAGGTGGGAGCAAATCTTGTAACTGAGCTCGACTGGCAGTTGTTTAAGCTTCAGCGAAAATATCTCGACTATCAGGTTAACATCGGCAACCGCATAATCTCGGCCCTGCAGAGCGGAACGCCTGACGCAGCCGTGAAGGCGCAGATGCTGTCGGAGCCGAAGAAGAAGTTTCAAGACCTGATAGACGACCTGTTCTCTGAAACCGGAAAGAAGATTATACGAACCGAAAATGAAATAAGATTCACACAGATAGGCGAGACACTCTTTCCTTATCAGCTATCGAGCGGCGAAAAACAGATGCTCGCCATACTGCTCACCGTGCTCATTGAGGACAATCTTCCTTATGTGCTGTTTATGGACGAGCCTGAGGTAAGCCTGCATGTGGAATGGCAGAAGAGGCTCATCGACCTTATACTCGACCTTAATCCTAACGTTCAGATTATACTTACCACACACTCGCCTGCCGTGATAATGAACGGCTGGATTGACAACGTTACCGAGGTGAGCGACATCACAGACCAAAAATGACTTAAAGACTCAAGAAAATGACAAGACGGCTGAAGGACAACATTAATTCAAAATATTTTGAGGCGGCAAACAGACTGAAGTCTAAGAAGGCACGCCGGCGCATCGTGGCTTATGTTGAGAGTTATGACGACGTGCTATTCTGGCGCATGCTGCTCGGCAATTATGAGGACGACACAAAATATTTTGAAGTGATGCTGCCTTCGCACAACACGCTTGAGCGCGGCAAGCGCTCCGTGCTTATGAACCTGTTTTACAGTAAGGTGGGGCAGGACATGATAGCCTGTGTTGATGCCGACTACGATTATCTTATACAGGGCGCAACCGTAACTTCGCGCAACATTCTCAGCAGTCCGTTCGTGTTTCACACTTATGCTTATTCAATAGAGAATCTTCAGTGCTACGCCCCGTCGCTCCACAATGTCTGTGTAATGGTTACGCTCAACGACCATGCCATATTCAATTTCAACGAATATCTTAAGCAGTACAGCGAGGCTATCTTTCCGTTGTTTGTATGGTCTATATGGTATTACCGGCAGGACATATACGGTCAGTTCACCATAACCGAGTTTAACCGTGTTATAGAGATCGGCAACTTTAACCTTGGTTCGCCCGAACAGTCGATAATGAACGTGCGCAACAAGGTGTCGAAGAAGATCAACTGGCTGCATCATCGTAATCCTGACGCAAAGGAGTCGTACCTTGCTTTGAAAAAAGAGCTTATCGAACTTGGCGTTACGCCTGATACTACATATCTTTATATACAGGGCCACCATCTGTTCGACAAGGTTGTTGTGCCGGTGATGAGCAAGGTATGCGAGAAACTTGTGCGTGAACGCGAGAACGAAATAAGGCGTCAGGCAGTACATTCAACACAGATGCGCAACGAACTTTCGTGCTATTCGCACAGCGTTCAGGACATTGTGCAGATGTTGAAGAAGAATATGGGCTATTATAATTCGGGTCCGTTTCAGCGTATGAAGCGTGACATTGAAACTTATCTTCAGACATATAGTTCGGCTTTAGGCACAGAGAAACATGATGAAACGTGTTCAGACGTACATTCTTCCGGGTGTGAAGGCAATGAAAAAGAGTCTTAAATGTAGTTTGCTCTAAGGCCTTTTCAATTTATTCCCGGCATTTGGGAATATTAGCTTAAACTGTTTGCGCTTTAGCATAAGGCGCTGTTTGTCAATGCATTGCTGAATTATGGCTTTCCGGTTTGATATATTTTGCCGTGCGGCGGTATCGTCAGTGTGACGAGTTGAAAAATAAACTCGTCACACTCTAACATATTATATTTCAGAATATTATATGCGAATGTGACGAGTGATGAGTTTTTATTAAAAATATTTTTAGTCTTATTCCAAGGCCGGGCAGCCCTCACGGCTGTCTGTTCATTGTGAAGATTTGCCTGTAGTTAAAATCTTTTTTCAATAGGATGCCTGCCTTATGCTGAAACATTTAGGCTGTATATAGCCTGAATCCGTCAGTTCTCTTTCCAGAATGCAGGCGTAAACAGTACAAGTACGCTGAAGAACTCGAGACGGCCCATGAGCATAAGTATGGAGCAAATCCACTTACCCGCGTCAGGTATCATGCTCCACGACATAGTCGGACCAATTTCCAGACCAAGCGTCGGGCCTACGTTGCTTGCGCAGCTTAATGCTATTGTTATAGAGTTGGTGCTGTCTATGCCCATGCATGTCAGCGAGAAATATGCAAACAGGCATACCGCAAGATAGAGAGAAAGGAACACCAGCAAGGTGGCCTGAGCCTGATAAGGCACGGTGTTGTTGCTTATCTTCACGGGAAGAATAGCCTTCGGGTGGATGATATGTCTGAATTCGTTCTTTATTATCTTCAGCAAAATCACGCCTCTTATACATTTAAAGCCGCCGCTTGTGCTGCCCGCGCATGCGCCGATAAACATGCAGATGCTCAGTATTACCCATGTTATGTGTGGCCACTTACCTGCGTCGGCATTAAAAATACCTGTTGTGGTGATGAATGCCACTACCTGGAACAGGGCGTATCTCAGAGCGTCAGCCAGATTGTAGTTGAGGTCTTTTATCAGAAAGAACATTATTCCCGCCGTGGCAAGGGCTACTACACAGAAATAAAATCTGAGTTCGGCATCCTTGAAAAACGACTTTATCTTGCCCTTGAACATTGTGAGATAGAGCAGGGTGAAGTTGGTTCCCGACAGAAACATGAAGATAATGGCTATATAGTCGATTGCCGCCGAATGAAAATATCCTGCGCTCGCGTTGTGAGTGGCAAAGCCTCCCGTTGCCGTTATCGACATAGAGTAGTTGAGACAGTCGAACAGACTCATGCCTGCAACATAGAAACATGCAGCGCATCCCACGGTAAGAAGCAGATACACGGCCCATATTGATTTGGCGTTGGTGCTGAGTCGTGGGTGCATCTTTGTCTTGATAGGGCCTGTTGCCTCGGCCGAAAACACCTTCATGCTTCCGCCTACGAGCGACGGCAGGATGGCTATCGTGAAGAATACTATACCCAGACCTCCTATCCAGTGAGTCATTGAGCGCCAGAATATCAGTCCGTGCGGCAGACTTTCAACGTCGTCTATTATCGTGGCTCCGGTTGTGGTGAAGCCCGACATGGTTTCAAAGAAGGCGTCGGTGAAGTCGGGTATGTATCCGCTTATGACGAACGGCAGCGCGCCAAAAATACTGAATATCACCCATGTAAGCGTAACAAGCAGATAAGCGTCGCGCCGGCCCATGCTGTTTTCGGCGTGATATCCCTTATATTTCAGGGCTATCGCCGTTAGGACAGTAATGGCTATAGATATGATGAACGCCATGATGTCGTCTTCTTTATAATAGAGCGACACGCAAAGGCTGTAGAGCATCATGGCCACTTCTATGAAAAGCAGCGAGCCAATGACTTTATATATGAGTTTAAAGTTTATCATTTCTGACCTTTAATTGAAAAACTTTTCTATCTTGTTCATGTTTATGTCGTGGCAGAACACAACCACGATGTCGCCGGCGGCAATCTCTGTGTTACCCGAAACCAGCTGTCCTTCGCCGTTTCTTACCAGTCCTCCGATGGTTGCTCCCTGCGGCAGACCAAGTTCATAAACCTTCTTCTTTGTTACCTTTGAGCCCGGCTGAGCCGTAAACTCTGCCACATCGGCATTGGCTGTCATAAGGAACCGGGTGTTCTTCACGTCGGCATCGAGCATCATCTGGTAGATATGGCTTGCGGCTATGGCCTTCTTGTTGACTATAGTACCGATGTCAAGGCTTTCTGCCATGCTCACATAGTCGAGGTTTTCAACCATTGCGATGGTCTTTCTCACGCCCATTCTCTTTGCCGTAAGACATGCAAGAATGTTTGTTTCGGCATTTCCTGTCAGTGCCACAAAGGCCTGAGTGTTCTTTATTCCTTCCTCTATGAGCAGCGGCAGGTCGCGTCCGTCGCCGTTTATCACCATCGTCTTGTCTGTGTCAACAATCTCGTTAATGTATTCGCAGCGTTTCTCGTCGGCCTCAATAATCTTGGCGTTCATATATTCGGGCATGGTCTGCGCTGCCCTTATGGCTGTGTTGCCTCCGCCCATAATCATCACGTTCCTTACGTCAACATAATGCTCCTTGCCCACAATCTTGCGGATATAAGGCACATAGTTGCGTGTGGTCATGAAGTATGCCATGTCGTATATCTTCAGTTCGTCGTCGCCTCGCGGTATGATGGTGTCATCGCCTCGCTTAATGGCCACGATGTGATATGGCGATTCTGGCTTGCAGAGGTCTCTTAGCGGCTCGTTCAGAATCTCGCAAGTCTCTCTCAGTTTTATGCCCAGCATAATCAGTGCGCCGTTGTGCACGTCCCAGCGCTGTCTCACCCAACTCATTTTCAGTCCGTTATTGATGTCGCGTGCGGCAAGGTTTTCGGGATATATGAGTGAGTCGATACCGAGTTTGTTGAAAAATTCCTTCAGCTTCTCGTCGATAAACTCATAGTTGTTCACCTTTGCCACCGTTCTTTTTGCGCCGAGTGCCTTGGCCAGAATACAGCTGTTCATGTTCATATTCTCGTCGGGTGTCACTCCGATAAACAGGTCGGCGTTCTGAACATTTGCGTTTTTAAGCGTCTGTATGCTCGAAGGCGTGGCGTGTATGGTCATCAGGTCGTAGTCGTTGCTGATGTTGTTAAGCCTTTCCTCATCTTCGTCAATCAGCACAATGTCCTGATTGTTGCGTGATAACAGCTTAGCCAGGTGAGTTCCTATGGCATAAGCTCCTGCTATGATGATTCTCATTTTACGTATATCTTGTTATGATATGCAGCCTGCAACGTTTTTTATTGTTGCTGCTATCGTGTCAGTGTCAATTCCTGTTATATGCTGCAGTTCGCTCACTGTGCCCTGTTCAACAAATTTGTCGGGCAGTCCGAGCCTTGTTACATGTGTGGTGAAGTTGTTGTCGCTGAGCCATTCGAGCACGGCGGAGCCGAATCCGCCCTTGCGCACACCGTCCTCAACGGTTATTATATGCTTAAACTTTGATGCGGCTTCGGTCAGCAGCTTCTCGTCGAGCGGCTTGATGAAGCGCATGTCGTAGTGGGCCACTGTTATTCCGTCACATTCTTTCTCAACGTTTTCTATCGCCTTTGCCACGTTGTTCCCTATAGGGCCTACGGACATTATGGCCACCGTGTCGCCGTCTTTCAGCTTGCGTCCGGTGCCTACTTCTATCTCTTCAAACTTGTTTCGCCAGTCTGTCAGCATGCCGTGTCCGCGCGGATACCTTATAACGAACGGTCCTTTGTCCTTAAGCTGTGCCGTGTACATGAGGTTGCGCAGCTCGTGCTCGTTCATCGGCGACGCTATTGTTAGGTTGGGTATAGGGCGCAGTGCCGCTATGTCGAATGCTCCGTGGTGTGTGGCTCCGTCTTCGCCCACCAGTCCGGCGCGGTCAAGACAGATAACAACGGGCAGTCGGAGTATGGCAACGTCATGAATAATGTTGTCGTAGGCGCGCTGCGCGAACGAGCTGTATATGTTGCAGAACGGCTGCAGGCCTTCCTTTGCCATTCCTGCCGAGAACGTTACGGCATGACCTTCGGCAATGCCGACGTCGAAAGCCCTGTCGGGCATGGCCTTCATCAGTATGTTCATCGAGCATCCCGTCGGCATGGCAGGCGTAACTCCTATGATGTTAGGATTAGCCTTGGCCAGTTCGAGCAGCGTCTCGCCGAACACCGTCTGATATTTTGGCGGAATGCCGGTCTCGTCGTCTGTTAAGCGCTCTCCCGTGTTGATGTTAAATTTTCCGGGAGCGTGCCATATCGTGGCGGCCTTTTCTGCCGGAGCATATCCGTGTCCCTTTATTGTGTGCAGATGCAGCAGCTTAGGGCCTTTCATGTCCTTTAGCTGTCGCAGCACTCTTACCAGTTCTATCACGTTATGTCCGTCGAACGGGCCGAAATATCTTATGTTAAGGCCTTCAAAAATGTTCTGTTGGTGACTTATTGCTGATTTTAGGGCATTGTTAAGTCTTATGATGCCCTTGCGTCTGTCTTCGTCAAGATAACCTTTGGCGTTGAGCCATTTCGACAGTTTGAATCTAACGTTGTTGTATGTCTCGTTGGTGTTTAGCTTCAGCAGTGCCTGTTTCAGTCCTCCAACGCTGCGGTCAATGCTCATGTTGTTGTCGTTGAGTATTATGAGCATGTCGTTGGGTGTGGTCGAAACGTTGTTAAGACCCTCAAAGGCCAGTCCGCCGCTCATGGCGCCGTCGCCTATTATTGCCACCACGTGTCTCTCGCCGTTGCCCGTCTTCTTTGCAGCCACGGCCATTCCGAGCGCAGCCGAGATAGAGTTTGACGCGTGTCCGCATACAAAACTGTCGTATTCGCTTTCAAGCGGCGATGGAAACGGCATTATGCCGTGCAGCTTGCGGTTGGTGTAGAAGCGGTCTTTTCTTCCCGTAAGTATCTTGTGTCCGTAAGCCTGGTGGCCAACGTCCCATACTAGTCTGTCTTCAGGCGTGTTAAACACGTAGTGCAGTGCTACGGTGAGTTCTATGGCTCCCATGCTCGAGGCCATGTGCCCCGGGTTTACAGAAAGTTCTTTCAGAATGTCGTCGCGCAGTTCTTTGCACAGTTGCGGCAGCTCTTCTTCTTTCAGCTTTCTAAGGTCTTTTGGATAATTTATTTTGTTAAGAAGATTAAAATCGTTAGATTCCACGGTCGTCTTGTTATTGAATATACTTGCAAAGATAATGTAAACAGACTGAAGAACAAAATAAATTCGTTTATTTTTATTAAGGTATAATATGCTTTTATTGCAATAAAAGTGGCATTTCTGACAATATTTATGTAAAGATAGATGTAAAATGGAAGGTGGTATGATGTGTTTTTCAATAAAAAGATGTAAATTTGCGACAAACAATAAAAATAGATAAAATGAACATTAACAAGGGTTTAATCATGTCGGGCATGATGGCTGCGATGTTTTCGCTGCCGTGTCTGGCTCAGACAAAAGACGGAGGCATATCAGCTGATATGCTCAAAGAGATTCAGCAGTCGCAGAAATTGTCTTCTGCCGACAAGGCTTTGTTTAACGCCGTGGCGTCAAACAGCATTGACAACCTGGCCAAGAACCACGCTAACCGCGGTGCCATAGACACCTATTTCAGCGTGGAGACAAAGGCTCAGAGCATTACCGACCAGAAGCAGAGCGGACGCTGCTGGATGTTCAGCGGCTTCAATGTGCTGCGCTCTAACTTCGCCAACCGCACCGACTCGTTGAGTGTTGAGCTGTCGCAAGACTATCTTTTCTTCTGGGATCAGCTCGAGAAGGCCAACCTCTTCCTTCAGGGAGTGATTGACTGCGCGTCGAAGCCGATGGACGATGTGCGTGTGCAGTTCTTCTTCAAGAATCCGATTAACGACGGCGGAACGTTCTGCGGAGTGTCTGACCTTGTCGACAAATACGGACTTGTGCCTTCTGACGTGATGCCTGAGACATTCTCTGCCGAGAACACATCAAAGGCCACTGCGCTGATTAAGTCGAAGTTGCGCGAGTTTGGACTGAAGTTGCGCGACATGGCTAACGGCGGAAAGAGTGCCAATGAGATTGAGGCCGAGAAGACAAAGATGCTGTCTGAGATTTACCGCATGCTTACTCTTACTCTCGGTGAGCCTGTCAAGGAGTTTACTTATGCCTTTAAGAACAAGGACGGACGCACCGTTACAGAGGCAAAGAAATATACGCCGAAGTCGTTTGCTGCCGAAATTCTCGGCGGAAAGACCATCGGAGGCTCTTTCATAATGGTGATGAACGACCCGCGTCGCGAGTATTACAAGACTTACGAAGTGGAGTACGACCGCCACACATACGACGGAACAAACTGGAAATATCTTAACCTGCCGATGGAAGAGATTGCCAAACTGGCCATTGCTTCGCTGAAAGACGGCCGCAAGATGTACAGTTCTTACGATGTAGGTAAGTTCCTCGACAGCAAGCGCGGCTATTGTGACACGCGCAACTACGACTATGGTTCGCTCTTCGGCACTACTTTCGGCATGAACAAGGCTCAGCGTATCATGACTTACGACAGCGGTTCTACTCATGCCATGACTCTTACTGCCGTTGACCTCGACGCTAAGGGCAACCCTACAAAGTGGAAGGTTGAGAACAGCTGGGGCGCCGACTGGGGCCAGAAGGGCTGTCTGATAATGACTAACGACTGGTTTAACGAGTATATGTTCCGTCTCGTTGTCGACAAGAAGTATGTTCCTGCCAAGACTCTTAAGCAGTATGAGCAGAAGCCTGTTATGGTTATGCCCGAAGATCCGCTGTTCTTGCCGGATGAATGATTTCCTTTTAGGAGTTAAGGAGTAATGGAGTTAAGGAGTTAAGACAAATGACTTGACGGTTGAAAAGTAGTTAAAGTAGTTATAAGTAGTTAAAGGAGTTAAAGCCATATGCCTTGTGGCTTTCTCGATGATTGTTAGCTACTAAGATTAACTCTTTGATTTGTATCTTACTCATACTTAAAAATAAAATCCGTCGGACATACTTTTGTCCGGCGGATTTTTTATGCCTATGAATATAAAATATTTGCTTTAGAACTTCAGGTTTATGCCTGCCATCACTGTGCGGCCTCTTAACGGAACGCGCAGGAATGTGTAGTTTGAACCTTGATATGACGAAATCTCGTAGCTCTCGCGGTTAAGCAGGTTGATGGCTGTGAGCGTTATGCTGAGCGTCTTGCTGAAGTCATACTTTGCTCCGGCGTTCAGAAACAGGTTGGTTGAATATTGGTCGTGGGTTATCTCGTATGTGGTTCCCGCAGCGTCGGCATACAGACGCAAGGCTTTTATCGGCATAAAGTCGAGGCTCAGTGAGCAGTATGCGTTTTTCAGAACGTTGTCTGTTGACGAGAAAGCGTCGGGGCGCTTCCAAGTTATGTTGCCCGCAACGGTCAGGTTTGCCGTCAGCCAACTAAGTTTGTCCCATGACGCACCCACTTGCGCGTTGGCGGCATTATATCTTATATAGCCTTCAACGCCATTCTGTGAGGCAAGCGCCTTGTTGTAAGAGTAAGAGACAGAGCCTTTCAGCGTGAACCTTGCGTTGCGCCATATTTTCTTAACGTTGCCGACACCGCTGAATGATGTGTGCGTGTTGTCGCCCCATACAGGATTTATCAGCGTCAGGTCGCCTGCGTAAAGATAACTGAAATAACGGTCCTGATTAATCTGCTGCCAAATGGCATACACGTTCCATGACAGCATTGTTGCCGTGTTGAGCCACGACAACCGTATGCTGGCGGTCTTAGTACGGCTGAACGACATCGAGTCTGTGCCCAGTGTATAGGTGCGGTAGTTGTTCATCATTGCTCCGTAGAAAGGCACGCTCCGTGTGTCGGCATTGCGTATGATGCCCACTGACGCGTCGACAGATGCCATTGTGCTGAGCTTATAGTCGATGTCGAGCATTGGCGAGAACATCACCTTGTGCGTCTTTATGCCGCGCATCGGGTACGAATAAGAAATATATTCCACCGGCAGGATGAGCGTCAGCGAGCCGTCTGGCAGGTTATATTCGTATTTCGGTTCGAGGGTGTGAAGCCAGTAGCTGCCCGTCATATCGTCCTTAACACCGCTCATGGTTGTCTCGTTGCGCTTGTATTCCATAATGTAGCCTATGCCGAGACTGCCGCCGAAAAGACTGAAGTTGGTGCCTATGCGGTTGCGCGTAAACAGGTTGCGCAGTCTTGCGGTATAGTCTGTCGGCAATTTTTCATCGTCAGATGTAACTCCGAGCCGTTCGCGCGAGCCGTAAAGGCGCACTATCGACGACACGTCGAAGAGCATCGCGTCGGTGTTTATCGTTGCTTCGAGTATGTTCTGCACGTCATACTGCTTGCGCTTTACCTGTTCTTGCAATGTGCCTATGTTGCTGCTGCCGTTGTTCAGGGCGTCGCCGAGTCCTAACGTTGCCGACGCTTCATCCGTGAGATACACGCTCTTTGTGTTCTGTTCATAGCGCAAAATGCCCTTCACAAGGTCGTTCTTGTTGTGTATGTCGTTGTTTTCAAATACGTTTACGGTATCGTCCTTGGCGGTGTAGCTGTTGAAAATACTGTCCTGCTGCAGTCCGCTGTCATGATAATACATCACATTCATGCGCAGCGTCTTTTCCTGTGTGAAGGCGTGCAGATAGTTAAGTCCCGTGTAATACGACTTGTTTTTAAGATAATACAGCTGCGAGATTGGTGGCGTCTGTGCCGTTGGCGAGTACATGAAAGGCGCGGGCAGCGGCTCTGTGGCGTACATTCCCGTATAGCTGTTCATGCCTCGGGTAAGACTCTCCAGACTTATTCCGCAGTTGTTCATCATTCCTGTGAACAGCAGCTGGTTTTTCTTGTTTATGTTGATTGCCGTCAGTCGGTTGTCCCATGTCACGGGACTTCCGCCTATGTTTCCGTCGGCCTCGCCGAAGGGGCGTGCCTTGTAGCCTCGCTTCAGTTTCAGATTGAGCGTTGCGCGGTCGTTGCTCACCTTGCCTTCAAGGGCCTTTATCGGCTGGTTGCGCTCCATTATCTGCACCTGTGCCACGGCCTCGGCAGGCATGTTCTGCGTGGCCTGGTTATATTGTGCGCCCATGAGGTCGAGCCCTTCTATGTTCACTTTGTTTATCGGCTTGCCCTGATAGCTTATTTCTCCGCTGTTGCTCACCTCTATGCCCGGCATCCGCTTCAGCACGTCTTCTATGCTTCGGTCCTGTTTCTGTCGGAAGGCGTCAACGTTATACAGCAGCGTGTCCTTGCTGCGTGTTATTGGGTCGGCTGTCACGGTTACGTTTTTCAGCTCTACGGCCTTGCGCTCAAGTCGTGCGTCATACACGGTGCAGCCTTCTTTGAGCTGTATGCGCCGCGTTTCGTATCCGAGAAACGCAAACTCAATCTGCCGTCCGCTGTTCACGGCTTTCAGTCTGTATGTTCCGTCTCTTTTTGTCAGCGCGTATGCAAGGAGCGAGTCCTTGCCGTCCAACAGTTTGCACGTAACGTTGCCTACGGCTTTTCCGGCAGTATCGGTAACTTTTCCCGAATAAGTTGTCATGTCATTCTGAGCCGCCGCACTAACGCAGTCAAGCATCAGAGAAAACAATATTAAGATAAAGTTTTTTACCATTTCAATTCAAGCATATTACTCGGACGGCGTGGATAATTAGCCTCTTGAGACACCCATTTGCCGTTCACTTTAGTCTTCACTTTAAAAACTTCTATTGAGAGATTATCATAGTTCTCTATATCGTTGCGGCACGAAGTTAGAGCTTCTTCGCGGCTTACAGTCTTCAGCTTGCCCCAGAACTCTTTTTCATAAAGATACATGTCGCGGTAAGAATGTGCCTCCTCCATGCCGGCGTATGTGAATATCCAGTTGCCTTTTGTGTCACGGATATCTATTATCAGTCCGGGCAGTCCGTTGAATATATACGGTCCGTAAGGCAGACTTATGTTGTCGGCATACCATGCCACATAATCTCTTCCGGCATAGCTGCATGTGGCTTTCTTGCAGGGAATGTCACTTATTATTGTGTCTCCCGCTGCAAGATTCCAGTCAATCTGTGTCGTGAAGGAGTATTCAAAGTTATATAAATTGTCATAAAACTGCACTTTGGTCTGATAATCAGCAAGGTCAGTAATGCTAACTGTGTAATAGTTGATTCTGCCTATTGCTTCATTCCATGTTTTGATGGCCTGTCTGTCGCGTGCGTTTTTCTTGCTTTTTCCCATGTAAATATCCATCGAGTCGAGTGCAAGCTGATAATAGTCGCCATACTTTGTATATTTATCTGATATTTGCAACAGTGTCTTTGCCTCGGTATATTTATCCGTCTTGGTGCTGTCTTTCAAGTATTTCAAGTCGTAATACACCGCGATTTTGGCCGTGTCGTACACTTCTTTTCTTATTTTTCTGAACGCATTCAGACCTCCGTCATAGCTTGTTATGCGTGGCATCTGTGCTTTTACAGACATAGGCAATGTGCATAAAACAGCGATTAATGAAGAAAATATCCGTTTCATATATTTTAGTTATAATTAATCATAAGTATTTTACCATTCCAGTTCAAGCATGTTTGTCGGGCGTGGTGCCATCATTTTATCAAAGTTTGGACCTTTCTTTACAACTGTCATAACTCCGCTTTCTATCGCAATGCTCACAAAATTTTCGTTTTCGTTACGGTAGGCAGATAAGGCCTTTTCTCTTGTTGTCTTTTTATATCTCTTGTCCTTATAAAGATACATCATATCTGTTGGCGCGGCTTTTGATATGCCGTTGTTTGTGAATATCCAATTCAGTTTGTCGTCATATAGTTTCATAATGAGTCCTGGCAGACCGCTGAAAACAAAAGGACCATAAGGCAGCGGCATGCTTTCGGCGTACCATGCTATGAAGTTGCGTCCGGCGTATCGGCATGTCGCTTTTTTGCATTGAAGGTCGTTTATTATAGTGTCTCCAGGCAGCAAAGTCCATTGGATTTGTGGTGTGGGGTAGGTGTACTGATATCTGTTTAATGTTGATCTCAGTTGCACGGTAGTCTGCGGACTTTTCAGGTCGGCAAGCATGATGTAATCGAATGTCGTTTTCGTTACAAGCATATCGAAATCATCATTTGCCTTCTCGTCGTGTGCGTTCTTTTTGCTTTTAGCAAGATAATTGTTTACGGAGTCGGCCTTTATTTGTAGTAGTCGCCAAACCATGTGTAGTCGTCAGATATCATCAACAACGTTTGTCCGTCTTTGTATTTGTCCTTTTTAGTAGAGTCGGGCAAGAAACTCACTTTATAAAACGCGTTGACATCTGTTGTGTCATAAAGAGTATGATTGATTTTTTTATACGCGTACATGCCTCCGTCCGGGCTTGTCATAAATGCTCTCCCAGTTTGTGCACGGCCTATATGGCATAACAACAGGCATAATATAAAAACGCTGATGTGTTTCATTGCTATTTTATGTTTATTTTCTTAGATATTTGTGGCGGTTTGGTTTGCTTAATCACAAAAGTCAATGCCGTTGGCTTTGTGTTTAGTTCTGTCGTCTGCGAAGTGTTTTTGTATGGCAAATATCTTAGCCTGCATAAATGATATGTTTCACACTTCTTTTTGCCTTCGTGTTGATGACGGCTTAGAATAACTCATTGAAGCAGAATCCGCCCGGCGTTGCAAACAAGTGATGCAAGGCTCGTGCATGGATGAAATATGCGTCGGGCTACAAGACTGATTGTAGAGGCCGACTGCAAAATTACAAAAATCCTATGTATATATGTATAAACGCCAAATTTGGGGCTACATTTAACCAAGTTTTAACATATTAAATTCAGCGTGCCATTTATTTCTAAGTCTGAATTAAGTCTTGATAAAAAAGTGAAAAGATAAAAGTGAAGAGTGAAAAATCCATATGCCTTGTTGTCATAAAGCAACTTTGCATTTTGATTCTTCACTCTTCACTCTTCACTCTTCACTCTTCACTCTTCGTTCTTCACTTATATTATACCAGGTGGCTTATCAGTTCCTCGCGGTCGCCGGGCAGAAGGTCGATTACGGGGATTTCAACCATGGTGTAGCATCCGGGCTGCTGACGCATAGATGCGCGTGCAACGTTTACGAGCACCTGACCTGTCAGGGCAGGGTTGTTGATGCTCATGTTGAACTCCATGCGCTGGTTCTGAGTCTTTCCGCTAACGCCCTTGCGCACGAGGTTTACGCCGTGCCCCATGTCCTGCACAGCGTCAACGCTGTCAACCTGCATAACGTATGTCTCGTCGCTTGCGAAATACGGGTCGGCCTTGATAGCCTTTGTAACCTCCTCAAGACTTGCGCCCTCTTCAAGCTCAACGTAAACCATGCGGCGGTGTATGCCTTCGCCCTTAGGTATGGTCATAGACAGAGCGTTCTTTACGCCCTCTTTAGAGCGCACGCATACAGAGTGGCCCATGCTCATGCCCGGACCGAAGTTGGTATAGCTTAGTCCTTTTGGTGCAAGGCTCTGCATAAGTGTGCGCACAACGCTGTCCGAACCCGGGTCCCATCCTGCTGCAATCACAGCCACAGTGCCGTGTTCTTTGCATATCTTCATCAGGTTAGAGCGATATTCGCGTATGCTTGTGTGTATGTCAAAGCTGTCTACGGTGTTGATGCCGAGCGGCAGTATTTTTGTTGCGTACTCCTCGCAGCTGCGTGTCGGTGTGGCAAGTATGGCCACGTCGACATCTTTCAGCTCAGTGATATCCTTCACAACTTCATAGTCAGCCAGCTCTGCCGGCTTGTTCTCTGCTCCGTGGCGTCTTACTATACCTGCAATCTCAAAGTCTTCAGCTGCCTCGAGTGCCTCAACTGTAAATTTGCCAATGTTGCCGTAGCCCACTACGGCTGCTCTGATTTTCTTCATATAACCTAAAGTTTTTTGATTTTTTATTGTTCTATTTCTTTTATTGCGTGCAAAGATAATGTAAATTTTCAGGAGAAGAAACAGTTGTATGTGTTTTTTCAACAATAAGCAGAGTTAATGTTATTAAACGTAACTGAAAATATTGTGTTTGTTACTTTTTGTGTTAAGTTCTATCTTAAACGCCTGAATACTGTAATGTTTCGGCTGCTTTTTGTTTCGTGTGTATGTTTCTGTTACTTAATTTCGTGCATGCTAAGTTTTCTTTTCATGCCGGCGATGATTGTTTGATTTGAGCAACTTATGGTTTGATTCGCAAAAGTCACTTTCGTATTAAAACTGCTAACTTTGCGGCAGATTAAAAATGGCAAACAAAAGAGGAAAAAAATGATGACACAACAGGAATTGCAAGACCGCGTGGCATTGAAGGATTTAGTAGACCGCTATGCGACAGAATCAGACAAGAACAACCAAGACTATTATCGTGAGATATTCACTCCAGACATAAAACTGAAGGTTTATTTCGGCGATACTCTCGGTATGGACATCAACAATGTTGAAGACATGATAGCCAAGTATAAGGCCTTCGGCGCAGCCAAGGCATCATTTCATCAGAACGGACAGCAGGTGGTTGACTTTACTGACGAGACACACGCCACAGGCATCTGCTATGCCATTGCCACCCTGGTAACTGAAGAAGACGGCAAAGACAAACTCACTATGCACGCCGTGCGCTATTACGACAAGTATGTCAAGACAGACGGACGCTGGTGGATCTCCGAGCGCGAACAGCATTTTGTCTATACATCTGTTCCACCGTTGGTTTGAGTGTCATGAGGGCAATACTGACAGTGGTTTGCACAATGCTGATGAGTGTTCTGACGTTGGCATCTTGTGCGCAGAGTAATCATAAAAAAGAAAATAACATGAGCGGAAAGAAAATATTGGTGGCCTTCTTCTCGCGTGCCGGCGAGAACTACAACGTGGGCTACATTAAAAAAGGCAACACACAGATAATAGCCGAGATGATAGCTGCCGAAACAGGCGGCACGCTGTTTCACATTGAGCCTGTAACGCCTTATCCCGCCGGATATGACGAATGTATCGAAGTGGCAAAAAAGGAGCTTAACGCCAATGCGCGCCCTGAGATAAAAGGAGATGTAAGCGTAGAAGACTATGATGTGGTTTTTCTCGGTTATCCCAACTGGTGGGGCGATGTTCCGATGGCTGTTTACACGTTTATCGAAAAGCATGACTGGCACGGCAAAATAGTCGTACCGTTCTGCACGCATGAGGGCAGCGGACTTGGCGCCACAGAGAGCAGACTGAAGAGGGCTTGCGTGGGAGCAACTTTTATGAAAGGACTTGCCGTGCAGGGCATAACCGCCCAGAACAGCCGCTCGCAGGCCGGTCAGGATGTGGCCGGATGGCTTGGCGGAATGAATTTTTAACCCCAACCAATCATCCGGATTTGGCAATACGACAACAGAAAAACAATAAGAGGGCTGAAAACGTCCGGCAATTTGTAGTATTAAAACCATGTGCATCCTAAATAACATGAAAAAGTATAGGACAATTAAAAAGATAATAAGCAGACGATGAAAAATAATGTAATGATATTGACCGGTGCCGGTCAGATAGGTATGGCCATTGCCCGTAGGATGGGCTACGGTATGAAGATTGTTATAGGCGACAAGCGCAAGGATAACGCAGATGTAATAGCCGACATTATGAACAAGGCCGGATTCGACGCCGTACCTGTGGTTATGGATCTCTCGTCGCGCGAGTCGGTCCTGTCGATGATAGACGAGGCAAGACGATACGGCGACATACGCATGCTTGTAAATGCCGCCGGCGTGTCGCCCAGCCAGGCGTCGGTTGAGACCATTCTGCACGTAGATCTCTACGGAACGGCGGTTCTTCTTGAAGAGGTCGGCAAAGTGATAGCCGAAGGCGGCGTCGGCATAACCATATCGAGCCAGTCGGGCCACCGCATGCCTGCCCTTGGAGCAGAGATAGACGAGCAGCTCGCCATGACTCCCACAGAAGACCTTCTGAAACTGGATGTGCTTCAGCCGGCCAACATACGCGACACTCTGCACGCCTATCAGCTGGCAAAGCGTTGCAACGTGAAGCGCGTCATGTACGAGTCGGTGCGTTGGGGCGGGCGCGGTGCGCGCATCAACTCCATTTCGCCGGGCATTATAGTCACGCCGCTTGCCATTGACGAGTTTAACGGTCCGCGCGGCAACTTCTACAAGAATATGTTTGCCAAATGTCCGGCAGGCCGTCCCGGCACGGCAGACGAGGTGGCTAATGTTGCCGAACTGCTGATGAGCGACCGCGGAGCCTTCATCACCGGTTCTGATTTTCTTGTAGACGGCGGAGCCACCGCGTCTTATTTCTATGGTCCGCTTCGCCCCTGATGCCTTTGTCTGATATGGCAGCGCAAGTGTCGGCAGACAAAAGGGCGGCCGCTTTATGCCGCAAGCCGAATAAGGCTTATGGCAAGTACGGACGTCCGATGCTGAAGACATCTTGACAGAATGTAGACTTCAGACTGTATGACCGTGGCATTTGGCATACAGCCTGAAGTTGTATTATTGTCATTATTGCTTGTTTATGTCAGCTTTAAGGCTTATCTTTGTAATCAGTGAACGAAAACAGAATAAAGTTATGATAGAGAATCTTGCTGAATTTTATGAGCGCATCGGGCGCAGCGACCTTGCAGCCGAGGCATACATCAAGGACAAGCCGTATTTCACCGTGCAGGATAGCGCGTGCCGCATAGGGCATGTGTCGTTCAGCTATCGTGATTTTTATAAGGTGGCGCTTGTGCTTGAGACGGGCAAGCTCTATTATGCCGACAAGTGGATTATGGTAGACCGTCCGGCCCTGATGTTCTCTAATCCTATGATACCCTATGCCTGGGAAGCCATGGGCAACGCTAAGGGCAGAGGATGCTTCTGTATATTCAACGAGGCATTTATAGAGGCAAGCGAGAAAATGGGCACACTGGCCGATACGCCGCTCTTCAATCCGTCGAAAGAACGCATCTATTTCTTGAATGACGATGTGCTGAAAAGCGTAACCGAGATATTCGATAAGATGCGCCGTGAGCTGCAGACCGACTATTCGCAGAAGCTCGACATCCTGCGGTGCTATGTTCATCTCATGGTGCATGAGGCAATGAAGGCAGCACCCACCAGCACTTATGTTCCCCACAAAAATGCCGCCCAGCGCATAGCCGAGCTGTTCTTGGCACTGCTCGACCGCCAGTTTCCGATAGAATGGCCGAAGAAAATATTGCGGCTGAAGTCGGCCACCGACTTTGCCGACCGCCTGTCTATACATGTCAACCATCTTAACCGGGTTGTGAAGGCCACGACAGGGCGCACCACGTCCGACCTGATCAACTCGCGCATTGCGCAGGAGGGAGTGCAGCTGTTGCAGCACAGCAGGCTCAGCATCAGCGAGATAGCATACAGCCTCGGCTTCGAGGAGCTGTCTTCGTTCAGCAACTTTATAAAGAAGCGGACGGGCAGTTCGCCTACCGAGCTCAGAGAAGTAGCGGGCTGATGCCGCTGCTTTTTTGTGGAAACAGTTTGCGCGGATACAGGCAGACGTCATAGTGAGTCACGGATAATGCGTGCAGAAGCATAATTGTTTGATTTAAAAAAAATATGTCATGCCGTAAGCTGTTTTTAGTAAATACTATGCAAAGTGTCATTCTGTTTTTGTCAGGATTTTCTGCCGAAATAGAATTTTGATAGCCTCCAATACGGTTCTTATGGTAAAGCATATTTACAATAAGTTGCAAAAGGTATGCTTTTATAAAATAACTCGGCCACTTTTTACCCGAAAGTGGCCCGTTTTCGCATCAAAAACAGCCCACTTTTCAAGGCAAAAAGCCCTGTTTTTAGGCCGTATTAGCCCTGATTTTGTTGCACATGATGACTATGATTAATGATAACACACATTCAGTCAGCTAATTATAATTGCACACGAAAACTGCCCGTTTTTACGCCCAACAGATTTTATTTTTCAAATATCGCCGTCTGAGAGCGTCAAGGAAAATCAGAGTGTAAGCAAAAAAAGGAAATTTGAATTTAAGTGAAGAGTGAAGAACGAAGAGTGAAGAATTCAAATGCGTTGCAGCTGATTAAGGCTAACTCTTAGCCCGAAGGGCTTCACTTTAGTAACCGTGGGTGTGCCACCCACGGATTATTACTCAACAAACCGACAGCACCCGAAGGGGTGCTACTTCAGAGTTATCCTTAGTTTTGATACCAACGTCAGAATACAAAATATAAAGAAGTAGCACCGCTTCGGGTGCTTTTATACCTCATTGGATATCCGTGGGTGTGCCACCCACGGTTACTAAAGTGAAGCCCTTCGGGCTGATTGTTTTTATTTGTTGCGTAAAGAAACAACAAAACTAATATTCCGGCAGATTTATACTAATTGTTGAACGCAGCAAAATATAATAAAGTGGCTGATGGTTTGTAAAGCTAATTTCAGTCTACAAAACTTTTGATGTTAAATGAAAAAGTGAGTCTCTTAATTGTTCATTTGTCTTAATTTTATTAAATTTGTGGCGATGATTAAAGTGTAATTAGGCATGTTGATGTCTTTTGTGATAAAGGATTACGCGGCTATACACTTTGTAACTTAAATCTAAAACTATAAAACCTTGTTGTGTAAATATGAAAATAGAAATTAAAAAAATATTGTTGCCGATAGTGTTTCTTGCCGCATCTGCAAGCTTTATATTAGCTGGTCAAAGTTGCAGTATGCCAAAAGGTAATACACAGCCGGACACGATAGTGTGTTCGGAAATTGTAGGTCCTAAAAATGAAGAGTGGAAGAGAACAGAATTCTTTGTAGTAACAAAAAATGACACCTCTGCGTTTTCGTTCATCATAGAAACGAGAGAAAATAAAGTGGGATGGATAGAATTTGGTCAGTTTCCTGCCAAAAAAGATTTTCAATATATAAATGGTAGCAGTAATGACACTACGGCTTTTAGGATATCAGATTCTAGAAATCATAAGTATCATATACCGAATTATAAAGAACTGATTCATGAGATGGATTTGTGCTTAGGCGCAGCGTCTAAGGTTTATGATTTAACTACAATGGATGCGATGCTCGGTCTTTTGTCTGCATTTGGCGATATAGCCGTAATGACAACCAATCAGCTGAATGCAAATTGTAAGCTTAACGAGTATGGCTATTATTGGCATTCGGATATGACGAAAGAGCTTGCTAAGACTCCTTTGGCAGAAGACCTGAGCATAATGTTGAAAAAGTATAATCGTAGGGTTAAACGCATTTCATGTCAGGAAGGACTCGTGTCTGTTCCAAAAGAGGTAATGCTCGGCAGAAATATTTCGAAAGATTTGTCAATTCCAGATAGTGTATGGACTGTCTTTTTGTTAATTAAGTTGGAGCCGTTGCAGCAGAAATAAAAGTAGGTATCATATTGTGAAAGAATCATTGTGGAAATATGAAATATAGATTAAAAAAGATTTTGTTGCCGGCAGTGTTTCTTGCCGCATCTGCAAGTTTTACATTAACCGGTCAAAGTTGCAGTATGCCAAAAGGCAATACACAGCCGGACACGATAGTACGTGCAGAGTTTGTTGATTCATCTGATGAATGGAAGAAAACGGAATATTATGTGACAACAAAAAAAGATACTTAATGTGCCGGCTGATTTGTAATCTGCCGGAATGAATATCAGGAACCAACGGTCA
>ENA-OZHK01000144-OZHK01000144.1-human-gut-metagenome-genome-assembly--contig:-NODE-144-length-24385-cov-6.425894_pt1 | contig 24385 bp, 17 predicted proteins | sample MGYA00244048_ERZ653690 | MGnify/ENA primary metagenome ERZ653690 (study PRJEB26926, sample SAMN06165197) | human gut metagenome | biome: ENVO:00009003; feature: ENVO:2100002; material: ENVO:00002003...
ACACATTTGAAAAGAGAAAATTTTAATTGTTAAAATATTCCTTGGGACAGCACTGTACCCCAGGTGCGTCCACCATCCAATTATATATAAACAACAATGCCTTTATGTGGACGCACCTGGGGTACGTCCCTACATTTTACCAATGCTACACAAAATTAAAGGCATATATTTTTTACCGAAAAATCCAAAAAGAAACATCAGTTTCACGCAATGCAACACATTGAAACAGAATAAAGGCAATAACGGCAATAATGTAAAATTTAATTTGTAACTTTGCAGTAACATAACATCAGCGTCTGCTCTATATGGCATTTCAACCATGCTGACGCTAAAGAAAAGAAAACAATATACCTGACAAAACATAATATTACAAACCGGAAAAAGATAAATGCCATGAAAAAACTATTTATAACACTGACCATAATTCTTGCAGCCACCATGGCCTATGCGCAAGAGACGTTCAAGAATCCTGTTGTGTGGGCAGATATGCCCGACCCTGACGTGATACGAACCGGCGATGACTTCTGGCTCGTAACAACCACAATGCACCTTATGCCGGGCGCACCGATAATGCACTCTAAGGATTTGGTAAACTGGGAGACGGTGAGCTATCTCTTCGACAGGCTCGACGAAACGCCAAAATACAACATGCAGGGCGGAACAGTTTACGGACGCGGACAATGGGCAACGTCAATAAGATACCACAACGGCACATTCTATGCCCTGTTCTCGCCCAACGACGAGCCGTTCCGCTCATTTGTCTACACAACGAAAGACCCGCGCAAGGGATGGACGCTGCACTCTCGCCTGCCCCACTTTCACGACGCGTCGCTGTTCTTCGACGATGACGGGCGCGTGTATGTGTTCAGCGGAACAGGCAAACTGACCGAACTTAACTCTGACCTTACAGCCAAGAAGGAGGGCGGAGTTGACATCACACTCAACGTGCGCGACGAAGAGGAGAACAATCTGCTCGAAGGCAGTCGCGTGATAAAGCACAACGGACGCTATTATCTGCTCATGATTTCATGGCCGAAGGACAAGCCGCGCAGACAGCTGTGCTACCGCGCCGACAAGATAACTGGACCTTATGAGAAAAAGGTGATACTTGAAGACAACTTTGCCGGTTTTCCCTATGCCGGACAGGGCACCATCGTTGACGACGGACACGGCAACTGGTATGGCTTCATATTCCAGGACCGCGGAGCCGTAGGCCGTGTTCCGCTACTCATGCCGTGCCGCTGGACTGACGGATGGCCCATGCTGGGCGACATAAACGGCAAGGTGCCTCTAACGATGAACAAGCCTGTGCAGGGCTATAAGGATATTGATATTGTGGTGAGCGACGACTTCAACGGCGACACGCTCGACCTTAAGCACTGGCAATGGAACCATAATCCGGCTAACGACTTCTGGAAAGTGGCCGACGGACATCTGCGTTTGAAAACCTGCCGCGTGGTTGACAACCTGTATATGGCACCCAACACGCTGTCGCAGCGCATGGAGGGACCTAAATGTAGCGCGTATATAGAGATTGACTTCAGCAACATGAGAGACGGCGACCGCGCCGGATTTGCAGCATTCAACGGCCATTCGGGCATAATGACAATAGAGAAGGAAAACGGCAATACGTGGCTGACCGTAACGCAAACGCAGGTGAACCTTACGCAGAAGGAACATCTCGTGAGCAGTGTTGACACGCAGGAGAAGGCACGCATAAGCATAACAGGCAACAGGATTTTCCTTCGCATCGACGGCGACTTCAATCTGGGACGCGACATAGCCACATTCTACTATAGCGCCGACGGAAAGAAATGGACCCCGATAGGCGGAGAATTTAAAATGAAATTCGACTACCGCCGCCTGTTCATGGGCACAAGATATGCCCTGTTTAACTACGCCACCAAACAGCCCGGAGGATATGTTGACATAGAAAAATTTGTTTATAAGAAAGAAGGAAAATAAGACATAAGCCCATCATGACAACAAGAATTGCCATAATAGGCGGCGGTGCAGCAGGATGCTTTGCCGCGATATGCCTGAAAGAGCGTATGCCCGAAGCATGCGTAACTGTATATGAGAGCGGAAACAAGCTGCTGGCAAAGGTGGCTGTAACTGGCGGCGGACGCTGCAACCTGACAAACTCGTTCAGGGATGTGAGGAGCATCGAGGCTGTTTATCCGCGCGGATCACGACTGATGAAGCGCCTGCTGCGCGAATTTAGTCATGTTGATGCCTATAAATGGTTTGAGAGCAAAGGCATAAGACTTGTAACACAGGACGACCAGTGCGTGTTTCCCGCATCGCAAGACGCAATGGAAATTGTAGCCACGCTTACACGACTGATGAAAATGTCGGGAGTGACAATTAAGACACGGCACAGAGTGAGCAACATAACGCCTACGAAAAAGGGCGATGCGAAGGAAGAAACAGACGGCCGGTTCAGCATAAGTTTCAGCGGAGGAGACAAGCCGGACGAATGTGCCGACGTGGTAATGGTTACGACGGGCGGCAGTCCCAAGCCAAGCGGACTGGAGTTTCTCAACAGCCTCAACCTTGAGATTTCGCATCCGGTGCCGTCACTGTTCAGCATGTGCACACCCGGACACGACATAACACGGCTTACGGGTACGGTGGTGGATAACGTCACTACAGGACTGACGGGTACAAAACTGCGCGCCAACGGGCCACTGCTGATAACTCACTGGGGCATGAGCGGCCCATCCATACTGCGACTGTCGTCATATGCCGCACGTTTTCTTCACGGCAACGGATATAAAGCAGAACTGTGGATAAACTGGTTTGGCGACAAAAACGAGACAGAGGTGGCCGAACACATCAGCACTCTTGCTGCTGAAGGCCGCCAGAAACAGATGTGCAACACGTATCCGCGACATCTCAACGGCAGACTTTGGGAACATATACTGAAACAGAGCGGACTGAAGCCCGAAATGAGATGGGCCGAATTGGGCAACAAAGGACGCAACCGACTTGTATCAACGCTGACAAACGACAGATACATGACTGAAGGCAAAAATAAGTTTAAAGAGGAGTTTGTTACCTGCGGAGGCGTTGCCTTAAGCAACATAAGTGCAAAGACTCTTGAAAGCAAAAACCACGAAGGACTCTATTTTGCGGGCGAAGTGCTCGACGTTGACGCCGTAACAGGAGGCTTCAACCTTCAGGCGGCATGGACAATGGGGTATGTAGCGGCAAAATCGATAGCAACGAAACACGGAAAACAATAAAAGCAAGAACATAAACGTATCATAAAAAAAATGTGGCGGCCAATTTTGGTCGCCACATAACGTAATATAAAAACTGATTTTACTTTGTTATAACCATTCCTCCAAGCGGCTGCATGGTTACTTTCAGCATGCCTTTAGAGTCAACTTTTACTGTTTTAAGTGCAGACGACGCTATGTCTTCGCCCTTTTTCTTCTTGTTGTCTGTATAAAGTTTTACCTTCTGCCCGGCAAACATCGGCAGACTTATGCTTATTGTCATAGGCTTGTCGGTGCCGTTGAGTCCGCCTACATACCAGTCGTTGCCGTGACGGCGCGCCATTACTACATATTTTGTCGGGTATCCGTCGACAAAACGCGTCTCGTCCCACGCAGTGGGCACAGCCTTAAGGAAGTCTTTCTCAAACTGCGGCAGTTCGGCTATGTTATCGGGCTGAACGGCTATACACTGCACACTTGCCTGATTGGTGATGGCCGTTGCCATCTCAAACACGTCTGTAGTGCGGCGATAGTTGCCCGCGTCGGTGCCACGGCCAAGGCGGTGTTTCATTATCACTCCGCCCCAGTCCATACTTCCTATGGCATTGCGCGAGAAGGGGTGCATGGTGAGTTCAAAGCCTTCAAGGTCGCAATGCTTCTGTGTGAAATAAAGATTCTCTGAAGCCAATACCGCCTCACTGCCGACATAATTAGGATACATACGCTCCCATCCGCGCGGAATGGTGCATCCGTGGAATATCACTTGCAGTCCGTAGCGGTTGGCATCGCTCAGTATGTCTTCATAAAGGCGCATAGTTTCCTGCTTGTCGCCTCCGAAGAAATCCACCTTTATGCCCTTTGCGCCGATGCTCTTCAGCCATTTCATCTCCCTGTCGCGTGCCACGGCAGTGTTCATGCAGTTGCGCGGAGTCTGCGGAGCGTCGTTGGCGGCTCCGTTAGAGTTATACCAGAACAGCAGACTTACGCCCTTTGACTGTGCATAACGGCTAAGCTCTGCCACACGGTCGCGGCCTATATTAACATCCCATCCGGCATCCACGAGCACATACTCATAGCCCATATTGGCGGCAAGATCAATGAATGCCACCTGGTCGTCATAGTTAATTGAGTTGTCCTGCCACAGCAGCCAGCTCCATGTATAGCGTCCCGGCTTGTAGTCGGTTGAAGCCTCATACTTCGGTTCAACCACATCGAAGGGCACAGTTGTCTCAACAATAGGCTTCAGCGTCTTGCCAAGCGTAATGGTGCGCCACGGCGTAGAGCCGGGAACGGTGACGGCAGCATAAGCACTTCCAAATCCGTTGTTCTCTCCTTTGTCGGGGAAAGCCACCGTGTAACCCTTGCCCTCAGTATAGTCGCTTAAGTGAGAACCGCAATAGCCTGCATCGACACCGGTCTCGCTCACCAGCGCCCATCCGTCGTTACCTATGCGGAAAAGGCACGGAAAAGTGTAGCCATGGCCGAAAGCCGACTTGACATTCATCGGCGTGTCGGCTGTATAGTCTTCCTCATAGCTCGGCTTGGTGCGCATCCAGCCCGTCATAGGGCCAATCTGAGGACAGATAAAAGTGGTGGTCTTACCCGGAAAATTAAAGCTGCTCGCCTCGCTGTAAACAACGGCACAGCGGCAGTCGCTGCCTTCAATGGGCAACAGTGTGTAGCGATATGCCACGTCGTTGTCCGACACGCAGAACGTAACCTTCATTTTCTTTCCGTCGTCTTTCTTGAAAACGACGTCGAGCTGATTGGCTGTATAATGAACGGCAGATGTCTTTGTCCTCGTTATTTCATACTTTTTGTCAATCTTGCTCTCGTCCGACTTGTCAATTATAAGGCCCGACGTAAAGTCGGCTATGTCGGTCTTCAGTCCTAATGCCGACCTTTCTAACATTACAGTGCCGTCGTAACTGACCTTATATCCGGGCATTCCGCCGTCGTCAGACACACTCACAACAAGTTTGCCGTCGGGCGACTTAACGTCCACATCGGCCGCGTCGGCACCTATAGCAGCAAACAATGCTACAGATAATAAAAACAAGTGTTTCATTTTTCTTGATATTTTTTTGTTTCAGGTTAATCACATTAAGTCTCAGCCATCAGCATGCCGCAACGCATGGACATATTCTCATAAAAGATTACATAACATACATGCTGCATGGCTATTCACAGCGCTGGTGACTTGCCACACCGCTAAGACGCTACAAAATTAAAAAAATATTCGTAAACGGCGCAAAGCAAGCCTGCCATATTTCTTATAAAAAGAATATTAAGAACGATTTACTGCCAAACAAGACCTACAAAAATCGTAGTCATGACAAAACCCGAACGCTTGCAAAACACGGCAAAACGCAATGTAAAAGCATACCTTTTGCAGTATGAAAGGGCACATATTGCAATGCAAAAGGTATGCTTTTACACAACGGATGCTATCCAAATATATCATCCCGACAACATTAACCTATATCATCAACGTATAATATAAAAAAGTTTTGTTAAAAACTCATCACTCATCACATTGGCACTTAACCTTCTGGCATACAGGCGATTAAAGTGTGACGAGTTGAATTTCAGACTCATCACACATATCGCTCTGCCCCCGTTTCAAGCCGTGAACAGGCAGCCTACGGCAACATATATAAGCAAATAAGCCCCAAAAAGTGAACAAAAAATTAACCATCAAGCGGATTTTTCAGATATTTAAGGTATGATGTGATGAGTCTGAAATTCAACTCATCACGCCGTATATATCTGTAAATCAAATGGTTATGCCCTAATGTGACGAGTGATGAGTTTTAAACAAATTTTTTTTTCATTCTACTACCGCAAAATAACTCCCGCTGAATATCGGTAAAGACTATAAATAACGGAATAAAACGACGAAGACGCTAAAGCCAACTGAAGTATATAAACAAAAAAAGCCCCGATACCACATCGGAGCAATTTCTTTCTGTTTTTGAATGTCTTAGTCTTTAGTATTAATGTAGCATGTAATTCTGAAAATCTTTATTATCGAGAGCAAAGGTAGCCAAAAAATTGATACAAGTCAAAAATACATAGTGTTTAATGAAAAAAAACTACGTAAACGTTTACGGAATATAATAATATTTTATAACTTTTTGGACGAAAATAAAAACAATTTGTCAGACGTCTGTTTCGCTTAACGTTAAGCAAGAGTTAAGAATAAATTTTTATTTTGTTTTTCAACATAAAAAACGTAACTTTGTACTTATTATATATTAACGATTAAAATCAACGAATGAAAGAATTTGTCATCTCTGAAGTAAAAGCCGAAACAGCCATTCTGGTAGGACTAATCACGCAGGAGCAGAACGAGGCCAAGACAAAAGAATATCTTGACGAGCTCGAATTTCTTGCCGACACGGCAGGGGCCGTAACAGTGAAGCGATTCACGCAGAAAGTGGGCGGACCTAACCAGACTACCTATGTAGGCAAGGGAAAGCTGGAAGAAATAAAGCAATATATCAAAGATGAAGAAGACGCAGAACGCGAAATCGGAATGGTTATCTTCGACGATGAGCTGTCTGCCAAACAAATACGCAACATCGAAAACGAGCTTAAAGTAAAAATACTCGACCGCACATCGCTCATTCTCGACATATTCGCAATGCGCGCACAGACAGCCAACGCCAAGACTCAGGTGGAGCTGGCACAATACAGATACATGCTGCCGCGACTGCAGCGACTGTGGACTCACCTTGAACGTCAGGGAGGAGGAAGCGGCTCAGGCGGCGGAAAAGGCTCTGTGGGACTGCGCGGACCGGGTGAGACTCAGCTCGAGATGGACCGCCGTATAATCCTTCAGCGCATGTCGCTGTTGAAACAGAGGCTCGCCGAAATTGACAAGCAGAAAATAACACAGCGCAAGAACAGGGGACGACTGATACGTGTTGCGCTCGTGGGATACACCAACGTGGGCAAGTCGACCATAATGAACCTGCTCGCAAAGAGCGACGTCTTTGCCGAGAACAAGCTGTTTGCAACGCTCGACACCACGGTGCGCAAAGTGGTTATCGAGAACCTGCCGTTCCTGCTCGCCGACACAGTAGGATTCATACGCAAGCTGCCCACCGACCTTGTTGACTCGTTCAAGAGCACACTCGACGAGGTGCGCGAGGCCGACCTGCTGCTGCACGTGGTAGACATATCTCATCCTGACTTTGAGGAACAGATAAAAGTTGTTGACAACACGCTGAAGGATCTCGGATGCGCCGACAAGCCGTCGATGATTATATTCAACAAAATCGACTCATACACATGGGTTGACAAAGAGCCTGACGACCTGACGCCGGCAACAAAGGAGAACATAACGCTCGACGAACTGAAAAAGACGTGGATGGCCAAGCTGAACGACAACTGCCTGTTTATCTCGGCAAAAAACAAGACTAACATTGAAGAGCTGAGAGACACCCTGTATAAGACAGTGCGCGAACTGCATGTACAGAAGTATCCCTACAACGATTTTCTGTATCCAATCGAATAAAAGACTTTACGCCATGGACGGATACTGACTCCTGACCAACGAAGAGATTGACATTCTCGAGGAGAAAGGATGTACGGCTGAAGTTCAGCAAACAGAAAATCAAAAAGTCATATTATTATATGACATGAAATAAAAGAAGGACTTTTATAATAAATGTTAATTGCAGTTTATAATATCCACATCAATACGTTATAACAGTAAACAAAGCAAAATATGGAGCAGACCGGGTTCGAACAAATAGCAAAATCAACAAGAGCAAAAGCTGTGGCAACAGCCCGCGCTCTATCCATGAGTATTGACGAATCTGAAGATATTGCTCAGAATGTAATACTAACGCTCGACGGACTGAAAAAGATGCGGATGGCCAAGCTGAACGACAACTGCCTGTTTATCTCGGCAAAAAACAAGATTAACATTGAAGAACTGGGAGACACTATGCATAAGACAGTGCGCGAACTGCACGTACTGAAGTGTCCCTACAATGATTTAATCGAATAAAACTTTACGCTATGGACGAATACAGACTTCTGACCAACGAAGAGATTAACATTCTTGAAGAGAACGGATGTACGGCTGAAGACTGGACAAGCATTAATGTGGCCGACGACTTTCAGCCTACTTACATAAAGAACGTCAACTTCTATGGCGAAATCTTTATGGGTGTATTCGAAAAGAACATTGAGGTGTCTAACGGATTTGTCAGACACTCGGGTATAAGAAACGCCACGCTGCGCAACGCATATATAGGCGACAACTGCCTGATAGAGAATATCGGCAACTATATCAACAACTACGCCATAGGCGAGGAATGCTGTATATGCAACGTATGCACCATGGAGACTACGGCCGAAGCCACTTACGGCGAAGGCAACACCATATCCGTGCTCAACGAAGCCGGCAACGGCAATGTCATTCTGTTCAGCGGCCTGACAAGCAACCTGGCGGCACTTATGATACGCAATGCCGACAACAGGGATTTTACCGCCGCCATAAGGGGAATTGTTAAAGACGACATTGAGCGCAGAGAGAGGGATAAAAGCACCGTTGGGAACAACGTGAAGATTGTAAACACTACCGAAATAACCAATACTCACGTCAGCGACAACTGCGAGATTAACGGTGCAAGGCGCATAAGCGACTGCACCCTGTCGGCAGGGCCTGAGGACAACGTGTTCATTGGTTCGGGCGTGATATGCGAAAACTCTATAATAACCGACGGTTCGGCAGTACTCAACGGAGCCAACATAGCCAACTGCTTTGTGGGCGAGGCAAGCCAGATAACCAACGGATTTACGGCAGAGAGCAGTCTGTTCTTTGCCAACAGCTATATGAGCAACGGCGAGGCCTGCGCCGCCTTCTGCGGTCCGTTCTCGTCGAGCCATCACAAGAGCACGCTGCTCATTGGCTGCATGCTGTCGTTCTATAACGCCGGCTCGGCAACCAACTTCAGCAACCACGCCTACAAGATGGGCCCTATACACTACGGCCAGCTTGAACGCGGCACCAAGACAGCCAGCGGATCGCATCTGCTGCTGCCTGCCAACATAGGCGCATTCTCAGTGTGTCTCGGCAAGATAGCCAACCATCCTGACACAAGGGCGCTGCCGTTCTCGTATGTCATATCCGACGGAAAGGACACATTCATCGTGCCGGGCATCAACATATCCACCGTGGGACTCTATCGCGACATACGCAAATGGCCGAGACGCGACGTCAGAATACAGAGCAGCCGCAAGAGCATGATTAACCACGACTGGCTGAGTCCGCTGACAATAAACGAGATAATTGAGGGCAAAAAGGCTCTTGAAAGCATGAAAGAGACAGCGGGCGAAGACACTCCGTTCTATACTTACAACGGATGCAAGATAAGCCGCAACTCGCTCGAACGCGGCATAAGGCTCTACGACATGGCGCTGAAACTGTTTGCCGGAGAGGTGGCAGCAGGCTACGACCTGACCGCCGAGGGACGCGCCAACGGCAAGGGCGAATGGTGCGACCTGGCTGGAATGCTTCTGCCTAAAGAAGAAGAGCGCAACTTGGTAAACGCCATAAGCAACGGATTTCTGCGCAGCATGGCCGACGTAGAGATGTTTATGAATAACATCAACGACCACTACGGCGAATATCTGACGGCATTCACTCGCGACATAATCATCAATCAACTGGGGGCAGAAGAAATAACCGAAAGCTGCATTGAGAAGATTATTTTGCAGGGCAACGAAGCCAAGAAGGAATGGATAAGCGAAATACGCAAAGATGCCGAGAAGGAATATAGCATGGGCGACGTTGAACATGCCGTGCTGGAAAAATTCATAAATCAGCTTGAAGCTGAACAATAATTATAAGCGACATCGGTTTTTAAGTATGGAAAATCAACAAGCGTAAGAACAACATTATAAAAATATCATGGGTAAATTTAAATTATTTCTTTATGTATTCTTGCTGACGTGCGGACTGTCGGCCGCTGCCAAAGAATACAAATATCAAACCGTCAAGGGCGATTTGATGAACACAAGAATTTACAAGTTGGACAATGGTCTGACTGTGTATCTGTCAGTAAACAACGAGAAGCCGCGTATACAGACGTATATCGCCGTGCGCACAGGAAGCCGCAACGACCCTCCTGAGACAACCGGTCTGGCCCACTATCTTGAGCACCTAATGTTTAAGGGCACACGCCAGTTTGGAACTATTGATGCTGCTAAGGAGAGCGTTCTGCTCGACTCTATACAGAACCGCTTTGAGGTTTACCGCACTATGAAGGACTCGCTGCAGCGCCGTGCTTACTATCACGGAATAGACAGTCTGTCACAGCTCGCTGCAAAATACTTCATCCCGAACGAGTACGACAAGCTGATGTCGTCTATCGGAGCTGAGGGAACAAATGCCTATACAAGCAACGACGTAACATGCTACGTTGAGGACATTCCGTCAAACGAAGTAGAAAACTGGTTGAAAATAGAGTCTGACCGTTTCCAGAATATGGTTATCCGTGGTTTCCATACAGAGCTTGAAGCTGTGTATGAGGAGTACAACATCGGACTTGGCAACGACAACCAGAAGTTGTTTACAGCCATGAATGCCCTGCTCTTCCCAGGTCATCCGTATGGCACACAGACAACTATCGGAACACAGGAACACCTGAAGAATCCGTCTATTGTAAACATCAAAAACTACTTTAAGCGCTACTATGTGCCTAACAACGTGGCTATCTGCATGGCCGGCGACTTTGATCCGGACAAGGTTATAGCAAAAATAGACCAGTATTTCGGCACATGGAAACCCAATCCTAATCTCTCACAGCCCGAATATGCTCCTATACCAGACCGCACTGCACCTGCCGACACTACAGTAGTAGGCCAAGAGTCAGAGCGTATATATATGGCATGGAAATTCGACAAGGCAGCATCTTTCCAGACTGACACTCTCGACGTTATCTGCGATATGCTGTCTAACGGCAAAGCCGGACTGATGGACCTCGACCTCGACCAGCAGATGAAATGGCTCGGCGGCGGTGCTTTCACTTATCCGCTGGCTGAATATTCAGGCTTTGTGATGGCAGGATTCCCCAAAGAAGGTCAGTCGCTTGATGATGTCAAGGCTCTGCTTCTCGGTGAGATTGAGAAGTTAAAGAAGGGCGAGTTCAGTGATAACCTGCTGAAGGCAGTTATCAACAATAGGAAACTGGACTTCTACAAAACTCTTGAAAGCAACGAGGGACGTGCCAATATGTTTGTTGACGCATTTATCAACCGCCAGAACTGGAGCGACGTAGTCAACAGACTCGACAGAATTTCAAAGATAACAAAACAGCAGATTGTAGACTTTGCAAACAAATACTTCAAAGATAATTACATAGCTGTTTACAAGCGTATCGGCGAAGACACTTCAATCAAGAAGATAGACAAACCGCAGATTACAGCAATACCTACAAACCGTGACCTGCAGAGCAAGTTTGTAACTGACATTATCAACTCTAAGACTGAGCCTATACAGCCCAAATTCGTTGACTTTAACAAGGATCTTACAAAGAGCGAGACAAAGAAAGGTCTGCCTGTGCTCTACGTTAAGAACACAGAGAACGGCCGCTTCGCACTGAACTATTATTACAAATTCGGCCAGGCAAGCGACAAGTGGCTCCCGTATGCAGCTGAATATTTCAACTATCTCGGCACAGACAAGATGACAGCCGAACAGCTGAAACAGAAGTTCTATGAGCTGGCTTGCTCATATAGCATCAATGTCGGACAAAGATCTATGACAGTCAGCATAACAGGTCTGGCAGAGAATATGCCTGAAGCAATGAAACTCATGGAGGACTTCATCGCCAACGCAAAGGTTGACAAAGATGCTTACGAAAAATATGTAGGCCTTGTTGAGAAAACACGTGCTGACAACAAACTCAACCAAAGAGTAAACTTCAGCAGACTGCAGTATTATGGAATGTATGGCAAATATAGCTCTGCACTCGATTTCCCGTCAACAACAGAACTGAAAGAGAATGATCCTCAGAAACTTGTTGACATGATTAAGGATCTGAAGAACTACAAGCACAGCGTTCTGTACTATGGTCCGATGGATTTGAAAAAATTTACAGCTATAGTAAACAAGGAACACAAAACAGCCAAGAAACTTGTTGACGTTCCGCAGAACAAGCCGTACAAAAAACAGCTGACATCTCAGAACGAGGTATACATTGCTCCTTACGAAGCAAAGAACATTTATATGATTCAGTATCACAACGAAGGCAAGACATGGAATGCTGAGCAGGAGCCTATAGCTGCGCTCTTTAATGAGTACTACGGAGGCGGCATGAACTCTATCGTATTCCAGGAGTTGCGCGAGGCACGCGGACTTGCATACAGCGCATTCGCCATGTATGGCACTCCGGGCTATAAGGATGACACTGAATATGCCTATACATACATCATCTCTCAGAACGACAAGATGATGGACTGCATCAACACCTTCAACAATATTCTGAACACAATGCCTAAGTCAGAGAAGGCGTTTGAGCTGTCAAAGCAGGCCCTTATGAAGCGTCTTGCCACATCGCGTACTACAAAGTTTAGTATCATTAACGCATATATCAATGCTCAGGACCTCGGTATAGACTATGACATAAATAAGAAGATTTATGAGACTGTGCCTTCACTGACTATGGACGATGTAGCCAAATTTGAGAAAGACCACATGGCAAACAAGCCTTACCGATACATGATTCTCGGCGATGAGAAACAGCTCGACATGAAGGCTCTTGAAAAGATCGGTCCTGTAAAGAGACTTACAACTGAAGAAATCTTCGGATATTAATCCGTTTCAAACAAAAAATCATCTGATTATTTATCACTGATTTTCAATTAATAAAAGGTTACCTTTCGAATTGCGGAAGGTAACCTTTTTTAGTATCACATAATTCAGAATTTTATACGGATTAATCAAGGCAAGTTGTGCTGACTTCGCTGTATTTTATCCAAAATCATTTGAATACGGCCTAAACTAAAAACAACCGGGCGCGCTGTATGTCAATGCAGCGCGCCCGGTTGCTTTTATTCATGATATGCAACATTACTTCTGTTCTCCGCCTCTGAGCAGTATGTAGCCAAGCACTCCGCCAAGTATCGAGGCGGCAAATATTCCGAGCTTTGCCTGGATAAGATGAGTGTCGTCTACAAAAGCGAGAGTAGATATAAACATAGACATCGTGAAGCCTATTGAGGCAAGAAAGCCTACACCGACAAGGCGGCGCATCGTCATCGAGTCTGACGCCTTTGCAATCTTCAGGCGTGTCAGCAGAACTGTTGACAGAACAATGCCCACGGGCTTGCCTATCAGCAGACCAAGCATCACACCCAGCGCAACGTTGTTGGCCATAACAGCGTCGAAGCTTATGCCCTCAAAAGAAATGCCGGCATTGGCAAGCGCGAATATTGGCATGATGACAAACGACACGAGCGGATGCATAGAGTGCTCAAGGCGCTGAAGCGGCGGAATGGCGTCGCGCGAGTCGCTCATCATGCGGTCGATTATCTCCACCTGCTCATGCTCGAGCGTTGACACGTCGTTAGGCTTTGCCACTCTGAAACGGTTGATAAGCTTTGATGCACGCGCCAGATACACAGGCTCTGATATGCGTGCGTCGGCAGGTATCATAAATGCCGCCAGCACAGCAGCTATAGTGGCGTGTATGCCCGACATGAGGAAGGCAATCCACACGCCGCCGATGCCCAGCACGCCATAGAATATAACGTTCTTAACGCCCAGCTTGTTGGCAATGAACATGGCGAGAAGGAACACCACGCCGAGGCCTATGCTCGCGAACGAAATCTCAGAAGTATAAAACAGCGCAATGACAAGCACCGCACCGAGGTCGTCGACAATGGCCAGTGTAGTAAGGAACACCTTGATAGACAGCGGCACCCTGCTGCCGAGCACATAAAGAATGGCCAGCGAGAAGGCAATATCTGTAGCCATCGGTATGCCCCACCCGCTCGCCGTGTCGCCTCCGGCATTAAGAGAGAAATATATCAGTGCCGGCACTATCATGCCGAACACGGCCGCACCGATAGGCAATATTGTATTGCGCACGTCGGATAATTCGCCTCCAATAAACTCGCGCTTCAGCTCCAGACCGACTACAAAGAAGAACATGGACATCAGTCCGTCGTTAATCCAGTGGTGAAGACTGTAGTAAAGATAGTTGTCGCCGTTGAACACAAAGCCGAGCTTATGCTCAAAGAAATGAAAATAGCTGTCGCTCCAAGGAGAGTTTGCCAGCAAAAGGGCAATAACAATACTGATGCCGAGCACTATTCCGCCCGACTTTTCCTGATTGATAAAATGCTGCAAAGGCATTATCAGTCTGTGGTTGATTGTGTCTTGATATTGTCTCATCATAACTAAAAAAATATTTAATTTTCCACGCTGCTGCAACGATACGCAGCCAAACGCAAAATAGGTTGTTATCCTTGCGGGGCAAATTTACGGAAAAACATTGGAAAAATCGACACAAAACAAGAAATGATTATCACATTTTTTGTAAATTTGCAACGGATTGAGAAAACTCTATCCAAGACATATTAGAAAGAAGAAGCGTTATGCTTATCTTGTACTTGAAAACGTAGGAAATTTTCATTTAGATGCAAAGATAGCATAGTGGTTCTCACGCATATAGCGTGGGCTGCTATTGTTACATCTGCATCTATGGTTTCCTACGACCTTCAAGTAAGAGTGTGGCTTGCAGTTCCACGCTTCTTTGTAAATTGGATTACAGTAGCAATGATTAATGTTAAACAAAAATACGACAGATTATGAAGAAACTCATTCTTACATTATGGATATGTTTAGGTTCATTTTCATTTGGATATAGCCAAAGTTCAGATGAAAAATAGCTGATGCTATGAATAATTCTGACTGGTTTACATTGGATTCTTTATATCAAACAGAACCCAGAGACTCAATCAGCGATTTTTTTGAAATATTTTCCCGTTGCCTTATAGGAAATAGGCTAAATCGTCCAGATGTTTCTATTCCTGCATTTACGGAATTATTCAACACTCAGTCAGAAAATCTTGATTTTGGCAATATGCTCAATTCGTCTATGATGTTTGCAATGGACTTAAGCAGGATTGGAGATAATAAGGCTGCTGCAAAAATGTTATCTTCAACTCTTGACTCAATACGCACTCATCTTGATAGTACAACCATTGTAGGTGTTCAGCAATTTATCAATCAATACGAAGCACTATCTAAATACAATCCATATAAAATCACATTTGAAAATTCGGCAGGAACTATTCCATTTGAGATTGTACCTGTTGGCCCAGAAAAGAATAATTCGGTATTAATACATCTAAGAGAGAGTTATATCAATGGAGTTGAAGCTGATATTACTTTTGACACAGGAGCAGGAGTAAATATTATTTCAGACTCATTAGCCCTTAAATATAATTTAATTCCACTTGAAGCATCAAGTACAGTTGGTGGTGTCGGTATACAAAATGGGAAATACGCAATAGCAAAGGAACTAAAAATTGGAGATATGATTGTTACAGATGTTCCTTTTTACGTCATAGACATAACGACCAATAACGAGGAGGCAGACAAATATATTGACTGTTTCAATATTGTTGTGGGCAGCGAACTGATGTTACAACTCAAAGACCTAACCATTGATTTTGCGAATAATAAAATTACAGTTCCATCAGTTGCTCCAAAACGAAGCCAAGCGTCTCCAAACATGTGTTTTTCATCCAATATGAATTTGTTGAGCAAGGGTATCGTACAAGGTAATAAAATGTTAATGAATATTGATACCGGTGATGCTTCATATGGTTCGTTAGACAAAAGATTCTTTGAGAATAACAAAGAATACATCACTACTCATTGTAAATTAGATACTATCAGAGGTGCAGGAATTGGAGGTGTACATATATCGGAGTGTTACCGAATACAAAACATAAAACTTGAATTAGGAAATAGTAAATTATCTGTACCTGAAATGGTTGTTTTGTTGGAAAAGAATACAGGTGGCATATTATATTCTTATCAATGCAATTTAGGGCTAAAATCGTTGATGCTTTTTGACAAAGTACGATTCAATTTGGTTGATTTTGTATTAACAACATTTGAATAAGAACAAATTTTGCAAATAAGAAAGGATTTCAAGATATAGAAACAATAATTATCTATTATGCAGACGAAAGAAAATTATTATCATCTTCTTTTCGTCTGCATTTCTTTTTCACCTTTGTAGCATCAAAGGTTATCAATTGAAGCATAATAATGAAGAACTCAGAAATACGAACGATTGCTATCTCGTTACTCCATTTTCAAGCAATCCTACCATCGATTTATTCTAAGCAAGTTATCTTTTCATGCAAAAGCTACGAAAAAACATTGGAAAATCGACACAAAACAAAAATTACTTGGTAATTTACCTTTTATTTGAATTCTTTCTGTATCTTTGCATTTGAAAAATCATCAAAATTTCAAAGGTGATATGACTAATGAATATTCTATAAATAGTACTACTCTCAAGCAACGTATAGAAGCGATGCCTGAAGATTGTATCCTGTTTCGTTCAGACTTCCCTGAATATCACACAGAATTTGTTGGTAGTATTTTAACTGAATTGACAAATGAAGGTACACTTGTTAAAATTGCACATGGAATATATGCCAAGCCAAGAAAAAGTCGATTCGGTATTGTACTTCCTTCGGTCGATAAAATCGTGAAAGCAATTGCTGTACGAGATAAAGCAAAGGTGCTACCATCAGGTATGACTGCATTGAATTCATTAGGGCTATCAACTCAAGTACCGATGAATTATACATTTCTGACTACTGGTAGTGAAAGAACAATAATTATATCAAACAAGAAAGTAATATTAAAACGAGGTGTCCCCAAAAACTTCTGTTATAGTACTCGTCTTATTTCACTACTTGTTCAAGCTCTTAAGGCTCTGAAAAAGGAGAATATAGGAGAAGGCGAATTGAATATAATTCGACAATTGGTATCAAAAGAAACAGATAAGGAGACATTAATCAAAGATGTAGATATGATGCCTGCATGGATGAAACGAATTATAAAACCAATGCTAACCGCTTAAAAGGAACTTAAATTATGGGGAAACTGTGGTTAAACAATGAAATAGTGGACCGTTTAGCAATGTTACAGCAGACGGAGATTGAACATCCTGGAATTAATCAGGTAGCTATAGAAAAAGACTGGTGGGTAACAGTTACGCTGAAGGCATTATTTCAAACAGATTGCCGTGATTCTTTGATATTCAAAGGCGGAACATCGTTGTCAAAAGGTTTTAATATCATAGAGCGTTTCTCTGAAGACATTGATTTGGCAATCAATCATTCATTCTTTGATATTGAGAGAACAAGTAAAAGTCAGCGGGAAAAATTACGCAAAAAGGCACGAGCATATATTCATGAGACCCTTTCTGCACAATTAGATGCCCGCTTGAAAGAAATGGGAGTTTCTGGTTACAATATAGAGAATGTATCTCAAATACAAGATAAGAATGGGAAATGGAGGCCAATAGATTCGGACAAAGATCCTACTGTAATTCTATTACACTATCCATCAATTCTTGAAGATACGATAAATTATATACCTCCACGTGTTAAGATTGAGATAAGTTGTCTCTCTATGAATGAACCTACGGAATTACGACCAATCCGTTCTCTAATATGTGAAAGTTTTGATGGCGAAGATACCGATGCTGATAGTTCAGTCAGAACCGTAGTTCCTACTCGTACATTTCTTGAGAAGCTATTTCTTTTGGCGGAGGAATTCCAAAAAGAAAAGCCACGGAGCGTAAGAATGTCACGACATCTGTATGATTTAGAAAAACTGATGGATACAGAATATGGAAAAGAAGCTTTGTCAAATCGAAAACTATATGATGCCATTGTTGAACATCGTAAGACTTATTATGCTTTGAAGTATGTAAACTATGATTTACATGAACCATCAACCATCAACTTCATGATACCTGAATCGGTTATAGGGGCATGGAAAAATGACTATGCAGATATGAGGCGTTTCTTCATTTATGGTGAATCCTTAGAATTTGATGCACTCATGCAGAAAATAAGGGAGTTGCAAGAAAGAGTGAGGAATATGTAAAAAGTCAAACCGCCGAACAGTTCTGTGCAAAATTACCGAAAAATATAAAAATCAAACTTGTGGGCAAAAATTGGACAATAACAAAATGGCCAATTCGCCTTTAAAAACCCACTTATTTACGACTAAAAACTGGGCCACTTTTGATGCAAAAGTGGCCCAGTTACGACTCAAAAACAATAGGTTAACAGTTTGAAACTTGCGCAATATATTTTGCTTACAATCAACATTGGCAATATTCTTTATTTAGACAGGCATTAACCAGAAACACGTGTTTTACTTTCGATTTTTTGCTATTATAATTTACCTGTCTTATTTTGAGATTTTCATATAGCCGGAATACGGCATTACATTCCTTCGGCAAGCATGGTCATGGCTACAGATACAGGCAATCTACCGCGTAATATTTTTTCATAAAAAAGCCATGATATAGCAGACTGGGAAAGGCAAAAACTGAAAAAAGGGTAAAAAGATTTAATAATGTAAACATTGCGTCAGAATGAACATTTTGGGCTTAATAAAGCAGAAATAAAGAATGAGGTTTCAAAAAAATTGTATAACTTTGCAGTCAAACACAATACCGCGGGTTTGACGCGGATGATGTAGCATGAAGATACGGCCGGAAGACTACAACGAAAGCCGGCTAAATATAACAAAAGCAACTTACGAACAACTGTTATATAAAATAAAAACATTATGGCAACAACACCAGAATTCAAGTACGCCCCTATGTTCCAGATGGGCAAGGACGACACAGAGTACTATCTCCTCACCAAAGAGGGAGTGTCATTAAGCGAGTTTGAAGGCAAGCCAATACTGAAAGTCAGCCCCGAAGCGCTGACAATGCTTACCAACGCTGCTTTCCGCGACGTAAACTTCCTGCTGCGCCGCTCTCACAACGAGCAGGTGGCCAAGATTCTTACCGACCCCGAGGCAAGCGACAACGACAAGTATGTGGCTCTGACTTTCCTGCGCAACGCTGAAGTTGCATGCAAGGGCAAGCTGCCTTTCTGCCAGGACACCGGTACTGCAATCATCCACGGCGAGAAGGGACAGCAGGTATGGACAGGTTTCTGCGACGAGGAAGCTCTGTCAAAAGGCGTATACAAGACATATACAGAAGAGAATCTGCGATACTCTCAGAATGCTCCGCTGAGCATGTATGAGGAGGTTAACACACGCTGCAACCTGCCTGCACAGATTGACATCGAGGCTACTGAGGGCTGCGAATATAAATTCTTGTGCGTGGTTAAGGGCGGAGGCTCTGCCAACAAGACATATTTCTATCAGGAGACAAAGGCAAGAATACAGAACCCGGGCACACTGGTTCCGTTCCTGGTTGAGAAGATGAAGACTCTCGGCACGGCTGCTTGTCCTCCTTATCACATAGCTTTCGTTATCGGCGGCACATCAGCCGAGAAGAACCTGCTGACCGTGAAACTGGCTTCTACTCACTATTATGACAACCTGCCTACAACAGGCGACGAGACAGGACGCGCATTCCGCGACATAGAGCTTGAGAAAGAGCTGCTCGACGAGGCTCACAAAATTGGACTCGGCGCACAGTTCGGCGGCAAATACTTTGCTCACGACATCCGCGTTATCCGTCTGCCGCGCCACGGTGCTTCATGTCCTATCGGTCTGGGCGTAAGCTGCTCTGCCGACCGTAACATCAAGGCTAAGATCAACAAGGACGGTATATGGATTGAAAAACTTGACGATAACCCAGGCGAGCTGATACCTGAAGAGCTGCGCAAGGCAGGTGAAGGCAACGCCGTTAAGATTGACCTCAACCAGCCTATGAGCGAGGTTTGCAAGATTCTGTCACAGTATCCTGTATCTACACGCCTGAGCCTCAACGGCACTATCATCGTTGCACGCGACATTGCACACGCCAAACTGAAGGCACGTCTTGATGCAGGCGAGGATCTGCCGCAGTACTTCAAGGATCACCCCGTACTCTATGCCGGTCCGGCAAAGACTCCTGCAGGAATGCCTTGCGGCTCAATGGGCCCGACAACAGCCAACCGTATGGATCCGTATGTAGACGAGTTCCAGGATCACGGAGGCTCTATGGTAATGATAGCCAAGGGTAACCGCACACAGGTTGTTACCGACGCATGCAAGAAGCACGGCGGTTTCTATCTGGGAAGCATCGGCGGTCCTGCTGCAGTTCTGTCAATGAACAGCATCAAGAGCATCGAGTGTGTTGAGTATCCTGAGCTTGGCATGGAGGCAATATGGAAGATTCAGGTTGAAAACTTCCCTGCATTCATCCTCGTTGACGACAAAGGCAACGACTTCTTCAAACAGCTGAAGCCGTGGACTCCTTCATGTAAATAATAATTTTTTCTAATATATTTTTCATGATGAAGGCAGATTAGACGTGATGTCTGGTCTGCCCTTTTTGTATCAAATCAGGCATTAGGATTAACCGGAACCTTCACTTTATATTGAGCTTATTTCGTTTGACTCTTCACAGGCATAACGGGTTATGTCAATAAAAAACGAACAATAATATGCCAATAGGAACAAAAAGACGGGCAGAAAACATAAATGCACAATAATAGATAAAGCTATGTGCTGTCTAATTACCGATTCGGATTAAAACAAGAATACACAATAATAGATAAAAACTGTATATGGTCTAATGACAGACTCGGGGCTATATGCCTTACAGCCAACTGCCACGGCACCGCCTTACCGGGCATGGCACAACAGGAAAAGACATTAGCTGCAACAACGAATAAAGCACACAAACACATGATGCAGCTGCAGAAAAGGCAAAAAAATAAGAGGCTGCCCGGAACGAATCCGAAACAACCTCTACTTTGTATTGTAAGTAAAGAAAAATTTACCATGCAATGCTCATACCGAGCGACAGGCTCGCGTTAGAGCTGAGCGGAATAAACTCCTTACTGGTCTTACCGAGAATGTGGTCCATACCGATATAGAAGTTATATCCCTTAGGATGGATGTTAAGCACCCAGCCCATACTTGTTGTAAAGCTGTTAACGGCAAAGTTTACGCCGCCGTCGAGCCAGCTCAGCGGAGTCCAGTTGGCACTGATACGTCCTTCTGTCCAAGAGTAAGAACCATTGATGCGTGTGCTGCTCAAAGCACCGAAAGTTATCTTGCGGTAAACAGGCAAGTTATATTCAGCACCAACATTGATTGTTGCGCCAATTCCTGTTGTACGGCTGCCCTTGTCGCCGTTGTCCCTAAGGTTGATAAAGTCGGTTATCTGGTCGCCGTAGCTGTCAAGCTGATCGTCAATGGTCGTTCCATGGTCGCTCGAAACAGACAAGTCACGGAATCCGTTGAACTCAAACCTGTCGGCTCTGTTAACAGCCTGCATATCGTTGCTCCAGTTGATAAAGCCAAGGTCGAGCACAGCAGCGTTAACAGTCCAGTCGTCGTTTATCTTGTAAACGCCTCCAAGGTCAATGGCCATACCGAATCCACCAAGTCCGGCACCGTCAACGTCAACATTATTGATTTTCTCGTATTCGCCCTTTGACGGATCATTATATTCTTCTTTCTCCGACTCGTATGTAAATCCCTTCATCGACACGTCAGCCGTAGCCGTTCCTGAGATTATCCATTTCTCATTTGATGCAAGGTCGGCCTTTACATCTTTGAACAAGAAGTCGGCACTTGCCACACCGAACAGGAATTTAAGTTTGGCACCCACACGCAGCTTGTCGTTAATCTGACGAGAGTGACCGAGTCCTAACTCTACATACGACTTTGCGCCAACATTGATGTCACCAATATTATATGTCTGGTTGCCGGTGTTCTTTGCAAATTCGAAAAGTCCGTAAGGTAATGACACGCCAAACGATGTCTTAGACGACAAAGTGATGGTGTTGTATCCGCCAAAGGCCTTGAATCCGGCAGAAAGGAGTGTGATGCCGACATCGCCTACAACACGGTTATTGCCTGTGCTGAAACCTTCGAGAGCTTCTGAAGCTGAAATATAGGGGTTCATGAATGTTGTCATCTTCTTTCCGCCCTCTACGCCATACATCGGATTGCTCATGATTACATCCTGATATCCAAAGTTGCCGTGCACTCCTACATTGATGTTGCCAAGTGCAGGTATCGACACATAATTCTGTTCATTGCCGTAAGCCGGGTTCATCTCGTGACGGAAGTTATAGTCCTCAGTATAGTAAGCCGAGTTAAGTTCCTGGGCCATGGCGCTGCCACAGACCGCAAGCATAGAAGCCGCAGCAAATATCTTGTTATATATAGATTTCATTTCTGTCTGTTTTTATGTGATTAATTAAAGTTGCCAATCAGTTTGCCAACAAGTTTGATTTTTATTTCCTCAACCTTGAGAGTGTGTTTATTTGCGTTGAGCGTAATGCCCGTAACGGCTCCGTTTCCGCCATTAGCCTTGCCTGAAACAACAAACACAATTCCGTCAAGTTTCTTCATGGCACCTTTTTTCTTCTGGCTTATCTTTATGTTCACAGGCGATGTGGTTTCAGCTATGCCGTCTTTAGAAGCCTCAACCGTGCCTTCAACGTCGATAGAAAGTTCGTCAGAGCTTATGGCATTACCGCCAGCGTCAACCGGAACAGCAGTAACAGTCATGTATGCCGGCACACAGCTCTTTATGCTTGCGTCCATGTTGATGTATGAATCTTCGGCAAGTTCAAAGTCCTTGATGTCATCATTCCATCCGTCAAGAGTGTCACGATATTCAATATTGGCATTTTCGCCAAATGCTATAGGTGCGTCAACCTTGTAAGCCGGCTGCACAGTATAATTGCGTCCCAGCTCAAAACGATAGTTGTTCTTGCTGTCAGCAGAAGCACTGGCTGAGAATGTAATGTTGTCAGGTATAGTTTCTATAAGCTTTGAAAGGTTATCGTTAGTCAATACATGGTCGAATCCGTTCACACCTTCAGCTCTGCGGCATATACATATAGTTGAAGTCTTGTTTGCATCGATTGGAATATTGTTAACATTTACCGTAGCCAGCAACTGTCCGTTCTTGAACGACTTAATTACGCCGTCTAATGTTCCGGGCACTTCCATGTCACTAGTGATGGTGAGCTTTATCTGCGGATTATAGAGGTCAACCACTACATTACCACCCTGCAAAAAGTCTGGAATGCCGTTAACCTTAATGTTTCCAAGATCAGAAAGTGCTATCTCCGGGTTAAACTTTCCTGTGGCAGCATTCACAATAAAGCTGCTCATAGTCATTTTGCTGCTTATTTTCTTGCCTGTCGTGGTTTCTGCTCCGGCATTTACAGATGAAGCAACAGCCTTGATGTACACCTTTCCGTCCATATTGATTTTTCCGCCTGACAATGAAAGCGAACCATATGTAGTGTCCTTCTCCTTAAAGTTGAGCGCAGTTACATTTGCCGTTATGGAAAGATTTGACGAAGTTGAAACATTGTTCAAAGTGAGTATTGAGCCATTCACATTTAATGTATGGCCTGCACTCTTGACATTTGACAGAGTCATAAATGCCGGCAAAGAAATCACAATCTGGTCAAATTGGCTGACAACAGACTTGACGTCGCTGAAATCTATATTCAGACTTATTGTTGAGCCTACCTCGGCAACAGACAAGTCGACAACTTCCTTAGGCTGGCTACCCTCGTATGAAAAGGCCTGCAGCCATCCGTCAGCAACAAGAGACTCGCCTGCGGCACGAGTGGCACGGCTGCGGCGGCGTGAACCTGACGGTGATGAAAAGACTAGCTCTACATCATTAGAAACAGATGTCTGCTCAGCAACAGTTATTTTGTCGATAAACGGATGAACAGGAGCAACATCGGCACCATCCTGACGGAACACATAATCGCCCGTTACTTCGTCTTCGACAACACTTCCATTGTCTTCAAGTTCCAAAACATCCTTCAAAGGAATAATCTCGGTAGACAAAGAAGGAATCTCAAGGCCATCGCCTCCAATACCTATCGTTGCTGTCTCTTATACACATCTCCGAGCCCACGAGACCGTACTAGATCTC
>ENA-OZHK01000146-OZHK01000146.1-human-gut-metagenome-genome-assembly--contig:-NODE-146-length-24264-cov-5.718287_pt1 | contig 24264 bp, 19 predicted proteins | sample MGYA00244048_ERZ653690 | MGnify/ENA primary metagenome ERZ653690 (study PRJEB26926, sample SAMN06165197) | human gut metagenome | biome: ENVO:00009003; feature: ENVO:2100002; material: ENVO:00002003...
TACGAGATCTAGTACGGTCTCGTGGGCTCGGAGATGTGTATAAGAGACAGCAAGCTACAGGTTTTGTTTGAAGTTGTCCAACTCTATCGATAGGTTTTCCCACTCGTCTTCCGCATCAGACTCCTGTTTTTTCAATTGCTGATACTGTTCATACAGCTGCATATCGGAAGCTCCCTCCGGAGTGGCCAACTGGAGTTCCAGTTCCGCAATCTGCTGTTCCAGCTTTTCAATCCTCACTTCACAGTCTTCTATCTGCTTTTCAAATTTACGGATCTTCTTATTCTGTTCTTTCTGAGCTTCATAAGAAAGTCTGTTATCACTGGCAGGAACTGTTATTTTTTCTTTAGTGTCTGATACAACAGGCGATTGGCTGAGTTGAAGTTCATTCAGGCTCTCCATTTTCTTCTTCTGGAGAAAATCGTAGATACCTCCCAGATGCTCTTTTACCAGCCCGCCTCCGAACTCATAGACTTTGGTAACCAGTCCGTCGAGAAATTCACGGTCGTGTGATACAACGATTACAGTTCCGTCAAATTCCTTGATAGCATCCTTCAAGACATCCTTCGAACGCATGTCCAAATGGTTCGTCGGTTCATCCAGTATCAGTAGATTCACAGGCTCCAGCAAAAGCTTGATCATGGCCAGACGGCTCCTTTCACCTCCGGAAAGCACTTTCACCTTTTTGTCGGAAGCCTCGCCACCGAACATGAATGCTCCCAAGATATCTCTGATCTTCAACCGTATATCTCCTTTGGCCACACGGTCTATCGTATCGAATACAGTCAGATTCTCATCCAGTAACTGAGCCTGATTCTGTGCGAAATAGCCTATTTCAACATTGTGCCCTATAACCAGTTTACCCTCGTAGGGTATCTGATCCATAATACATTTCACCAAGGTAGATTTTCCCTCTCCGTTTTTTCCGACAAAAGCCACCTTCTCTCCCCGGTGAATAGTCATATTTACATCGTGAAACACAACATGATCACCATAAGCCTTCTTCACATTCTCACAGATAACCGGATAATTTCCGGAACGTATAGCCGGCGGGAACTTCAGACGTAATGTCGATCTGTCCTCCTCATCAATCTCAATCGGAACAATCTTCTCCAACTGCTTGATACGGCTCTGTACCTGAACCGCCTTGGTCGCCTTATACCGGAAACGCTCAATGAAATCTTCTGTATCCTTTATTTCCTTCTGTTGGTTTTCATATGCACGTAACTGCTGCTCGCGTCGTTCCTTACGTAACACTACAAATTCATCATAAGGGACCTTATAGTCATAGATATGGCCGCACGAAATCTCAATGGTACGGTTTGTCACATTATTGATGAAAGCACGGTCATGGCTGACCAATACCACTGCTCCCGGACTCATCTTCAGGAAATTCTCCAGCCATTGGATACTTTCTATATCCAAGTGGTTGGTAGGTTCGTCAAGCAACAGCACATCCGGACGCCGGAGCAACAGCTTGGCCAATTCAATACGCATTCTCCAGCCACCGCTGAATTCACTTGTAGGACGGTCAAAGTCAGAACGGTTAAAGCCCAAACCAACCAGTGTACGTTCTATTTCCGCTTTGTAATTGGTTCCTCCCATCATCAGAAAACGTTCGTTATCATGTGTAAAACGTTCTATCAGCTCATGATAACTTTCCGAGTCATAATCTGTACGGTCGGCCAGTTCCTGATTCATCTTCGCCAAGCGGTCCTGCAGTTCGAATATATGTTCGAATGCCATCTCTGCTTCTGCCATGACAGTACGTGTATCACTCAGTATCATAACCTGAGGCAAATAACCGATTGTTATTCCACGTTGTACCGACACGGTACCTTCAGTAGGCTGCTGCAGACCTGCCAATATTTTCAACATGGTAGATTTGCCCGCTCCGTTTTTGCCGACCAGCGCTATCCGGTCCTTTTTATTGATAACAAACGAAACGTCTTCAAATAAAGGAGTCACTCCAAACTCTACCTTCAGTTTTTCTATTGAAATCATAAAGTTTCTGCTACAATACAAATGTATGGGCAAAGGTACTATTTTTGACAGAAATACACCCCAAAAACATCTACATTCTATATCTTTTTCCTTTTTATCAGACACAAAATCCAGTTCCATACCCGCTATTTTTCCCGAAAAGCCTGGTAAAAAGAATACGAATCCGTCACAATTGGCTATATTTGCATTATATACTTTAACTTGATATTATGAAACACATACTTAAAAACATGCTTCTGCTTACTGCCGGAATAGGCATCTGCATCAACCTTGACGCACATTTCAAGACTACGCCCGGTATGCCTATCCATGTTACAGAAGACGGTCGTATCATTATCTTCCCCTATGAAAACGGAGATAAAGTGCCCGATTTCTCTTTCTGCGGATACAGACAATCCGAAAGTCCCATTCCTACTGTCAAAGCCAAGGTCTATATCCGTCCAAGCGGGAATGATGATACCCGACTCATCCAACAGGCTATCGATTACGTAGCTTCACTGCCTGTCGGAAAAGACGGATTCAGAGGGGCTGTACAGCTCATGCCTGGTACATTTCATGTCAAAGGCCAGCTGCTGATACGCCACGGCGGCATTGTCCTGCGAGGAAGCGGATACAAAGAAAATGGAACTACAATCCTGGGAGAAGGCTTCATGAAAAACGAAGTAGTCCGTGTTCTGGGCACAGACGATGCCCGTACCGGAGATACTTTACAGGCAGACAAGACTTATATTCCGGTAGGATCTACTTTCATTCCGATGGCAGACAAAGGAAAACTGAAAGCCGGCGACCGTATACGGGTAGTACGACCATCTACTGCCGCATGGCTGGAGGAACTCGGAACCGACCGGCTGGGCAACCAACAGGAATACAACTTTTCGAAATGGAAACCCGGACAATACGACATGACATGGGAACGTACGGTCAAGGCCGTTACCGGAACCGGCATTGAAATAGATATTCCGCTAACCTTAAGCCTCGACCCCCAATACGGAGGAGGCTATATCCTGCCGCTCGAATGGAAAGGCAGGATTGAGAATGTCGGAATAGAAAACCTGCGTTTCGAATCGGCTTTCGACGCAAATAACCCGAAAGACGAAAACCACCGTTGGCAAGCAGTCACATTCAACCACATACGGAACGGATGGGTAAGGCAGATGGAAGCCGTACATTTCGCCGGATCGGCCGTCATGTTGCTTGAAGGAAGCAGTCAGATTACCGTTGAAGACTGCAAGTTCCTGCAACCCGTTTCAGAAATAGCCAACCACCGTCGCTATGCTTTCCATACATGGGGACAGCTTACCCTGTTCCAACGATGTTATTCGGAAGAAGGTTACCGCGATTTCAGCGTAGGTCGTGGAGTCCCCGGACCGAATGCCTTTGTGCAATGCCACTCCGAACGTCCTTATAGTTTCAGTGGTTCTACCGGCGGATTTTCAAACGGCATACTCATGGATAAGGTTACCGTATCGGGAGGTGCATTGGAATACGGTTATAGAGATATTTCCGACCAAGGGGCCGGATGGACCGCAGCCAATTCCCTGATCTGGCAGGGACGGGCTTCACAGACTCACTGCGTAACTCCGCCTACAGCCCATAACTGGGCATATGGCATGTGGACACAACCCTATGGAAACGGATATTACCAGCTTTCGCATACATTCATCAAACCGGAAAGCTTTTTCTATGCGCAACTTGAAGCACGTACCGGACAAAAACAGGATGTTGAAACAAAAAAAATCTACGTATACGAAACGTCAGAAACGGCCAAACCAAGTGTGGAATATGCGGCATGGATGTCAAAAGAAAGCCTGAAACCGGATATGCGCATGGATCGGTGGATCGACAGTATGGCTGTACTTTATCCTATCGTATGCGATATCACAAAAGTACCCGATCTTTCTCAGACCGGATTCCAGTACCCGAAAAAGATGAAAGTTAAAATGCCCGAACCTTTGGCCATATCAAACGGCTGGATTGTCAGAGGAAGCCAGATCATGACTAACGGTACTTATCCGGGAAAACGCCTCCCCGGTACCACCAATTGGCAAGGTATGGGTTCACTTACACATTTCTATCCTGGAAGGACAGGATACGGACTCACAGAGGAGCCGGACAGTGTAGCCGAACAGTTGGCCAGATCAGGAGGACATGTCCTGTTCCACCGTACCGGATTGTGGTATGAACGCCGTCGCAACGACCATGAAAGAAACATGCAGGCCGATGCCGAAGTTTGGGCTCCCTTCAACGAATATCCTTATAGCCGTAGCGGCCAGGGGGAAGCACAGGACAGACTCAGCAAGTACGACCTGAACAAGCTGAACCCTTGGTATTTTGAACGTCTGCGCCAATTTGCCGACCTGGCCGACAGAAAAGGACTGATCCTGTTCAATGACCATTACAACCAGCACAACATCATTGAAGAAGGTGCACACTGGTGCGACTATCCATGGAGATCGGCCAATAACATCAATGACGTAGGATTTCCGGAAAAAACACTTTTCTCCGGAGACAAACGTGTATATATGGCCGAACAGTTCTATGACATCAGCCGTCCCATAATCCGTAAGTACCATAGCATCCTGATCAGGGGAAGTGTCAATACTTTCCGGAACAATAACGGGGTAATACACAGCATAGGCATGGAATATACCGGACCGCTGCACTTTACCCGTTTCTGGCTGGAAGAAATCAATGCTTGTCCTCAGCATCAACTGGTGGCATTGACTGCTACCAAAGACGTACAGGATTCTATCCTGAAAGATCCGGAATACCGGAAACTGGTCGATATCATTGATATCCGCCAATGGCATTACCGTACCGACGGGACATTATATGAGCCTCAAGGAGGACGTAGTCTAGCCCCACGCCAATGGGCAAGGCTGATAGATCCGGGCAAGACATCAGCCGAATCCATCTACCGTGCTGTCAGGGAATATCGCATGAACTATCCCGAAAAAGCAGTCATCTATAACGGACAGAAGCCTGAAGATAACCGGGGGAACTTGTCAGGATGGGCCGTTTTCATGGCCGGAGGATCACTGGCTCCGGTCCCTCCCGTCGATGAAGTGGATGTTTACCAGACAGCCTCCACGTTCCAACCGATAGATGAACAGACACAACACGGACGGCAATGGGTACTGGGAAAGAAAGGGAAAGGTTATCTCGTCTATTGCCATCAGCAACAGGCTGCTCTCGACCTGAACGGTGATTCCTCCGAATTCAAGGTCTACTGGATTGACCCTGTTACAGGTACCGTTATCCGAAAAGACCGTAAAATTAAAGGAGGGACTGTTATCACATTAAACGCCCCTACCAACCATACAGTCTGCTTCCTCCAGGTTGCCCGATAATCCATTACGTGTAACACATAAAAAATAAAGGGATGCTCGTTGGCATCCCTTTATTTTTTATGCTATAAATCAGGTTTTATTCTTCAGTATAACGTTCAATGGTCTGTTCACGGTCAGGACCTACAGAAACAATCTTGATTGGAGTTTCCAGCTGTTCTTCCAGGAACGAAATGTAAGCGTTGAATTCTTCAGGGAATTCATCTTCACTGGTCATCTTGGTCATATCTGTCTTCCATCCCGGTAATTCAGCATATACAGGTTCTACCCCCTCGCTAATATCGAATGGGAAATAATCAATTTCCTCACCGTTCACCTTATAGGCTACACAGGCCTTGATTGTATCGAAACCATCAAGGACGTCACTCTTCATCAGAATCAGCTTGGTTACACCGTTTATCATGATAGCATACCGTAAAGCCACCAGGTCAACCCATCCGCAACGACGTTCACGACCAGTTACTGCGCCATATTCATGTCCCAGATCACGGATTGTCTTTCCTGTTTCATCAAACAGTTCAGTCGGGAACGGACCGGCACCCACACGCGTACAATAGGCCTTCATGATACCGTATACTTCACCTATCTTGTTAGGACCCAGTCCCAGACCGGTACACGCACCAGCACAGATGGTATTGGATGAGGTTACAAACGGATAAGATCCGAAATCCACATCCAACATCGTACCTTGAGCTCCTTCACAAAGCACACTCTTGCCCTGCTTCAACAGATTGTTGATTTCATGTTCACTGTCAACCAGATGGAACTGACGCAGGTATTCTATACCTTCCATCCATTGTTTTTCCAGTTCAGTGATATCATATTCATAATTCAGGCTCTTCAGGATAGCCTCATGACGGGCTTTGGCAGCCGCATATTTTTCTTCAAAGTTATGCAGGATATCACCTATACGCAAACCGTTACGGCTTACCTTATCGGTATAGGTAGGACCGATACCCTTACCCGTAGTACCTACTTTTGACGCACCTTTGGCAGCTTCATAAGCAGCATCCAGAATACGGTGGGTAGGCAGTATAAGATGAGCCTTCTTCGAAATGTGCAGACGTTCCTTCAACGGATGTCCGCTGGCTTCCAATGCTTCGGCTTCAGCCTTGAACAAGGCCGGATCCAGAACAACACCGTTTCCGATAATATTTACTTTATCTCCCTGAAAGATTCCCGAAGGAATTGAACGGAGCACATATTTCTGACCTTCAAATTCAAGAGTATGGCCTGCATTCGGTCCACCTTGGAATCGGGCGACAACATCATAACGGGGAGTCAGTACATCCACGACTTTACCTTTACCTTCATCGCCCCATTGCAATCCTAGCAAAACATCTACTTTCATGACTTTTCAGCTTTTATATTATTACTTGTTTTTCTTACGTCTGGCTATCATGCATCTGTTACACAATCCATAAATATATAATGAATAGTGCGAGGCATGAAATCCCCTCAGTTTAGTCTGTGCAATAGCCTGTTTCAAGGCCTCATCCTCAAATTCAACCACCTTTCCACACGATGTACAGATCATGTGATGATGGGTCTCATTGTTATAGGAACGCTCATACTGTGAAGAATTCCCGAACTGATGCTTGATTACAAGCCCCGCATCAATAAGCAGGATAATCGTATTGTAGAGCGTGGCACGGCTAACCCGGAACTTTTCCTTTTCGGCCATATAGGAATAAAGCATATCTATGTCGAAATGTCCCTTGATTGAATAGATTGTATCAAGTATGGCATATCTCTCGGGCGTCTTCCGATGCCCGTTCTTCTGCAGATAATCGGTAAGGACCTGCTTCACTTTATCTTTGATTGCTTCTTCCATCCAATAAACCGTTCAGGGGTCAAAGTTACTCTTTTTTATGTAATTCAAAAATGATATACGGAAATTTTTCTTTTATCATACACGCCTCAGCCAGAACCGGAACAGGTCAAAAATCAATGTCATTCTTTATCTCTTCTACCCACGCACGTACTTCCAGTTTTTCCGATTTTCCTAATATGCCTAACTGCTTGCTCATGGTACGTCTGTTGTCACGCGACTGGATTCCGAATTTTCTTAAGGCTACCGAAGCGGCACGCCGTACGTTGGTCCCGTCATTTTCCAGTGCCGTAAACGCCTGGTCCAGAAACTCGGCTTCAGCACGTTCATTCAGTTTCATCCCCTTCATCAGCAGACGGGCCATCAGCAGATACCCGCAAACCTGGAAATATTCCCTGTCATCGGCTATCCATCCGAAAACCACGTCCGATGCATACGGCAGATACTGGAACAGGTTCATTACTGTATACTCTGCCAGCTCCGGCAGATGCATCCCTTCAATCCAGATTTCAGCAATCTCAGGATAGAAAGTATCAACCGGCTGAAGAAGACCTGCCAGAATCTTACATTCACGGATATTATCCTTCCATAACTCCTGGGCCACATCATGATTCTTTTCATATTCTGCCGCAATTTCCTTGATCCGCGGATATTCGATTCCGAAGTTGATCTTGTAGTCCACACCTTTTTCACGCATGCTCTGCGATACAGGACCATTCATGTACAGACGGAATTTCGACTTGATATCTTTAATTATTTCGTGTGTCTCGTTATTCATATATTTATATAGAATTCTTTAAAGATTTGAATAATCACGGCTGTAACGGAGCATCTGCTCGGCATAACCTTCCTTATACGACAGGGTCACATCGGTTATTTCACCGCAGGCATTCTTCTCGGCCGTATAAACCGGATTCAGGAAACCTTTGTAAGGAGCCAGATTCAGACGGCGATAACGCTCCAGTACTTCTCTGTGTAGTTCCGGATCTACCTGTACGGCATATTTTTCCACCAGCTCACGGGCAGCTTCATAGTCACCCTCACTTTTGATACGTTGTATCTCGGCCAGCAGATTGCCGAACAGGCCACGCAACCCTACATAGTCGTTGACACGTACATATGTCTTGCCTTCACAGACCACCATTTCCACCACATTCCGGGCACGTCCGTGTTCCAAAGCCCAACGGGCTATCAGCTGACGGTTACGCATATGCGCCTCCTCAACAGTACATCCCGGTTCTATACGCACCAGTTGGGTCATCAGTCCGTTCATCATATATGAGTAATATTCCGCCTTATAGGCTTCACCGTCAGGGGTCAACCCCAGTTCCACCATCCTGTCATCCGGCAGATAATAGAGTCCGAACAGGTCGGCACGTGCTTCTTCTACGGTTGCTCCATATGCCTTCAGCGCATCCGGATCCACTCCGGGTAGCAGCTTGCCCGACCCGTGTCCCAGACATTCATGCAGGTCTGTATGAAGGTCATCCGTAATATCAGCATACTTTTCCAGCAGGGCACGTTCCACATCACTGTAAACAAACTCTTCACGGAACCCGTTTCCACGGGCCGCCTTGTTGTAAGCTTCGGTCAGGTTACCGATAGTTACCGATTTCGAGCCATGCACACTGCGTATCCAGTTGGAATTCGGCAGATTGATACCGATTGCAGTCGACGGATACAGGTCGCCCGCCAACATAGCGGCGGTAATGACCTTGGCCGAAACTCCTTTCACCTTCTCTTTCTTGAAACGAGGATCTACCGGAGAATGGTCTTCAAACCACTGCGCATTCTCACTGATGATTTCGGTACGGTGTGTAGCTTCCGAATCCTTGAAGTTGACAATCGACTCCCAACTGGCTTTCATTCCCAACGGATCACCGTAACTTTCAATGAATCCGTTCACGAAATCTACATCCGACGCAGTATCCTTCAGCCAGGCTATGGAATAGGCATCAAATGTTTTCAGGTCACCGGTCCTGTAAAAATCAATCAGCAGTGAAATCACATTCTGCTGCCTGTCATTTTCGGCTACCGTCCGGGCCTTCTCCAGCCACCCTATAATCTTTTCAATGGCGGCCGAATACATGCCTCCCACTTTCCAGACCTCCTCCCGTATCTTTCCGTCTTTTTTTACCAGACGGCTGTTCATGCCGTACATGACCGGTTCCGGATCATCCGCACGTTTTTGGGCAGCATAGAACTCTTCGGCTTCCTGCTGGGTAACCCCTTCGTAATAATTGGCAGCCGAGGTCAGCACCAGATCATCTCCATCGGCCTGATTCACCCGTTTCGGCATCACATCCGGATCAAAGATTACCGGAAACAGCTTGCTGCACATGGCTTCCACACTTTCCCCTTCTTGCAAAGGAAGGAGTTGTGGCTCTATACTGTCCAGCACCCTCCGCAAATAACCGGCTGTAAAACCCGGTACAAACTTATCACAGGCGTAATGGTGATGGATCCCGTTCGAAAACCATACACGTTTCAGATAAATTTCGAGAGATTTGAATTCTTCCGCCGAACGGTCTCCCCGATAATTCACCCAGACTGATTCAAGCAGACGTCGGATCTGCAGGTTGTATTTTCCGTTTTGGTCAAACAGGATATCCCTGCCTTCCAAAGCGGCTTCCGACAAATAGTACACCAGCTTTTTCTGCCGTAAGGACAAATTTTCAAAACCCTTCACCCGATACCGGAGAATCTGCAGGTCGGCAAATTGCTCCACCGTATAATCAAATGTATCTTGCTCCATATTCTTTTCTTTGAAATGATCAACTAACAAAGCAACAGAAATAAAATGACGAAGAACAGACCGGCATCCGCGTATGAAAACACACGTAACTGCTTGCCGTATTCTTCGTCACTTCCAGTAATGACTGGTGTAAAACCGGTCATGATCCAGAATCATTATTATATAGATCCGACAAATCTATTTTATTTTCCGTCCAATTTTCGTTTACGATAACCGTTCGGCGTTTCACCTACATTCTTATAAAATGCGGCATAAAACGACTGCCGGTTTGAAAAACCTACCATTGCACTGATTTCTTCCACATTCTTCTCGGAATAGCGTTTGTCTACCAACAGATGCAATGCGTCCTTGATACGATATTCATTCACCAGGCATGAATAATTCATTCCAAAACGGGAATTGATGACCGCCGACAAATAACGTGTATTTGTCTTCAGTTCCTTCGCCAAGTCTTTTGCTGAATAATTAGGATCCTTATACTTCTTTTGAAGGACTATGATATTCATAATCTTGTCATACAACTCATCGGCCAATTCTGCCCGGATCATTTCACGATATGCGGCATTCTTTATTTTCTTTTCCCGCAAATTGTATGGTTTCTTCTCAGAAACCCCGGTTTGTACTTCAGTTAAATTTTCTCCGTCTCTCATCTGTCTTATTTTTGATAAATATTTCTTTTTGCCTAGTTTTATAGATTATACAAAATTGGTAATAGTTTTTTTATTCTACAACAAAAAACAAAAGGTATTTTCTTAAATAATCTCAAAAATATTCAGTTTTTACTTATAAAAATGAATTTTCTGCTGTTTTCTATACCAGAAATTCACCTATCTTTGTCTGCTTTTTTAAGAATCAATGATGCTCAAGACACTCAAATCGTATTTCGGATACACCAGTTTCCGTCCGCTACAGGAGGAAATCATCAAAAGAATACTCAGTAAAAAAGATACACTTGTACTGATGCCCACAGGTGGAGGGAAATCCATCTGTTACCAGCTACCAGCCCTGCTGATGGAGGGTACCGCCGTCGTAGTGTCACCACTCATTTCATTAATGAAAGATCAGGTAGAATCACTCCAGGAAAACGGTATCATAGCAAGAGCACTCAACAGCACAAACGATGAAACGACCAATGCCAACATATGTTTCGAATGTCGCCAAGGAAGAGTAAAATTGCTATACATTTCCCCTGAAAGGCTGATGGCCGAAACTAATTTTTTGCTGAAGGATATCAAGATTTCACTGTTCGCAATAGACGAAGCACACTGTATTTCCCAGTGGGGACATGATTTCCGACCGGAATACACACAACTGAAAATACTGCGGCAACAGTTTCCTGATGTACCGATTGTGGCGCTGACCGCTACAGCCGACAAAATCACCCGCGAAGATATCATGAAACAGCTGGATATGCGCGACCCGCAAGTGTTCATCTCTTCATTCGACCGCCCGAACCTCAGCCTGAATGTAAAACGAGGACTCCAGCAGAAGGAAAAGATACGCGCAATCTTCGATTTTATCCGACGCCATCCCGGAGAAAGCGGAATCATATACTGCATGAGCCGGAACAAGACAGAAAAAGTGGCCGGAATACTCGAAGAACATGGAATCCGGACAGCTGTCTATCATGCCGGACTCAGTATGGAAGCCCGTGAAATGGCACAGGACGATTTTATCAATGACCGGGTACAGGTGGTATGCGCCACCATTGCCTTCGGCATGGGAATAGACAAATCGAACGTACGCTGGGTTATCCACTACAATCTGCCGAAAAGTATCGAAAGCTTCTACCAGGAAATTGGACGCGCCGGACGTGACGGACTCCCCGGCGACACACTCCTTTTCTATTCTTTCGGCGACATCGTGCTTCTGTCCAAATTTGCGTCCGAAAGTAACCAGCAGGAAATAAACATGGAAAAGCTGAACCGGATGCAGCAGTACGCCGAAGCGGATATTTGCCGCCGCCGTATCCTGCTAAACTATTTCGGAGAAACAATGGACCACGACTGTGGCAACTGTGACGTATGCCGTAACCCTCCCAAACGTTTCGACGGATCGGTCATCGTCCAGAAAGCACTCAGCGGTATCGCCCGGACCGGAGAACAGATCGGAATGCATACCCTGATCGACTTGTTGAAAGGATCAGTCAGCCAGGAGATCATTGATAAAGGATACGACAAGCTGAAAACTTACGGTGTAGGACGCGACATCCCGGCACGCGACTGGCAGGATTACCTGCTCCAGATGCTTAACCTCGGATATATTGAAGTAGCATACAATGAAAAGAATCATATCAAAATTACCGGAACAGGACGGAAAGTACTTTTCGGACAGGCCACAGCGCAACTGGTAGTGATCAGACGCGATGATTACACTGGGACAAAAGAAAGACAAAGCTATAAAAAAGTCAAAACTGCATCACCGGTTCTCACCCCGATGGTGTTTGCCGACGAAAACGACATTCTCTTTGAAGAATTACGCCAACTCCGGAAAAAACTGGCCGACCAGCAGGCCATACCAGCCTATATTGTCCTGTCAGACAAGGTCCTGCATCTGCTAGCGTCTTCCCGACCGGAGACAGTCGAAGCTTTTGGAGAAATCAGCGGTATCGGAGAATACAAGAAAGAACGATATGGAAAAGATTTTGTTGAAGTTATCCGCCGTTTCATGAAAAAATAAATACGGGTTATCTGCATTTCTTCAACTGCCCGGCCAGATTGATACGGGGAATTCCAAGCTCTATGGCCCTTTCATAAGCATTACGTGCCTTTTCCTTGTTTTTCACCTGCAGATAAAGATCACCCATCATCACATGGAGGTCGGCATCATCCGTATCAATCCGGACAGCCTCCTCCAGATCGATCAGGGCCATCTCCGGTTGTCCCTGTTCCATTTCGATGTTGGCACGCATTTTCAACAGCAAGGCATCCCGAGGATTCTCATTCACCATCAGGTTCAACGTTTCCAGAGCCTGTTTGTATTTTCCTTCCTTCTGGTCGAGCATCACCAGTCCCAGACGGGCGGTACGGTTCTTGGCATCCTCTCCCAATACCATATTATAGTCAATGCGGGCTTCCTGGTACTGCCGACGCTGCATATATATGTAGGCACGTATCAGACGGGCCTCCACATTCTTCGGCAAAAGGTCTATCACATTACAATAATCCACATATGCCTTTTCTGTCAGGTTTCTCTCCATATAAAGTGAAGCACGGTTAAGCAGCATGGCTGTAGAATACGGAGTAATGTTCAATGCCATCGTATACGATTCAATGGCCTCATCCAATTTTCCCATACGCCTCTGTACGGTACCCAGATTAGAAAACAGCAATGCATTGCGGGCATTCCCCGGATCAAGCTTCAGGGCCTGCCTGAACAGTTGTTCAGCCTGCACCAGACTGTCTTTTTTCGTAAAGTCCATTGCCTTTTCAACCAGTTCGTTATACGACTGTGCCTTTCCACCAGCCACCGCCATCAACACCAGACAGAACAATATCAGTTTCTTCATGTTTTCTTTCATATCAAATACCATCCGACAAAGGTAATGGAATAATCGGTGCCTGTTCGTTTATATGAAAAAGTTTTTGTAAGTTTGAACAATCATTCATTTTTTTTAGAACTATAATAGTATGAAACTGGAAAAAGCAATATTTGCCTGCGGGTGTTTCTGGGGCGCCCAATATCAGTTCGAACGTGTTCCGGGTGTAATCCGTTCGGTAGTAGGCTATATCGGAGGATACAAGGAAAATCCCAGTTACCAGGAGGTAAAGGCACACACTACCGGGCATGCCGAAGCCACACTGGTTGAATTCGATGCCGAAAAGATTCCGTATTCCGAACTTTGCAAGGTGTTTTTTGAAATACATGATCCGGCACAGACAGACGGACAGGGCCCCGACATAGGTCCGCAATACCGCAGCGAGATATTCTATCTGGACGAGACCCAGAAAAAGACCGCGGAAGAGATCATCACACTGCTGAAGGAAAAAGGATACGAAGTACATACCCGGCTCACTCCGGCAAGTACTTTCTGGGAAGCGGAAGAATATCACCAACATTATTATGACAAGACCGGAGGCGAACCTTACTGCCACATCCGGGTAAAGAAATTCTAGGTAAAGCCAGACAAAAAGAGATGCACCGTGAATGGTGCATCTCTTTTTTACAATTATTCACAGACGTCATTACTCGGTTATAACATCAAATTCCGAATAACCAGCCACCTTGTCTCCCTGTGTATTGTTCAGGGCACGCAATTTCACGAAACGGGCTTTGACGGGAGCAAATTCCTTCATCTGCCATGAAGGATTATTCTTGATATTGGAAAATTCGCCCTCATTTACCAGCTTCCATTCACTGCCGTTGTCAGACACGTAAAACTCATAGAAAGTAATGAAACCCGACGGGAAATAATCACTCTGGTCGGGCAAGTATCTGAATCCCTTAATATCCAACGTTTCACCCAGATCGATCACCAGATCGGCAGGCATCATGCCACGCTGGTGCCATCCGGGCCAGTTCTCACCGTCAATGACATTGGCAGACAAAGTATCGGCCGAAATCACTTTCCAGTTCTTGCGTGACACACCGAATTCTTCACGTACCACCGTACTCTTCCGACCAGTAGACAGATCTACCGAAACGGCACTGACTACAACCTTGCCGTCGGCCATGAACGGAGCGGAATAACGGAGTGAATGAATGGTAGGCTCCGTTCCGTCGAGTGTATAAAATACAGCCGATTCATTGTCTGCAGGCCGGATAACGACCTCCCCATTCTGATGGCGCACAACCTGAGGTTCTGTCAGTATCTGCGGTGCATTGTAAATGCCTATATTTGAAATAAGCGGACAAGCTTTGGCGTCAAGGATGGAAATGCGTACCTGCGATGCAGTAACGGTAGGCACACGCAAAATCCGCTTATATCCTATAGTTGTCTCCTTCGCCAGTTCACGCCACTGACCGTCTACGTTGGCTTCCACCTTAAAGGCTTTCACCCGTTGTCCCAAACGGATATATTCCTGCAGCAGAATCCGGTTCAAAGTTACGGGCTTCCTGAAAGTAAGGGTTATATAAGTCTGGGTCACACCGTCATCGGTAGCCCAGTAAGTATCCTTCTTGCCGTCTATGGCTTTAGAGGCTGCATACCTGCTACTTCCTCCACGCACGTTACCTGCCTCAGCCTTCGCTTTTCTCGCCAGATTGTCGGCAAAAGCTTCATCAAGCGCTTTGCGGAGTTCCAGTACCGCACGCTCGTCATTTTCATGTATACGACCTTCTTTATCAATAGGGAAATTAAGCAACCATGTACCGTTACGTCCTATCGAATTATAATAGATATCAAGCAGTTGGGGAAGTTTCTTCACTTTAGCATCTTCATATTTATGATAGAACCATCCCGGACGGATTGAAACATTCACTTCCGACGGAATCCACTGCTGGCCGTCTTCTATTCCTACACGCAACTGTTTGAAATCGGGTTCTCCAGGTACAAACTGATGATAGTTATAAAGGCTCCAGTTGGTTTCACCCACCGAACCGCCTTCGTTTCCGCACCAGCGGATGTCAGGACCGCACTCGTTCCATATGATGGCTTTCGGCTGGAGCTCACGTATAATCTTGATGGTGTTGTCCCAGTCATAATAAGTCCTGCGGTCTATATTCCGGTTTTCCCGTGCACCTCCATAATAGCCCCATCCACCGTTGGCTCCGTCAAACCAGACTTCAAAGATATCGCCATACCGGGTAAGCAGCTCCTTCAGCTGGTTTCTGAAATAGGTTATATAACTTGGCTTTCCATAATCGGCACGGTTACGGTCCCACGGCGAAAGATAGATTCCGAATTTCAGTCCGTATTCCTTACAGGCATCAGAAAGTTCCCGCACCAAATCACCTTTCCCGTTTTTCCAGGGAGAATTCTTTACCGAATATTCAGTATATTCCGATGGCCACAGACAGAACCCGTCATGATGTTTGGCCGTCAGGATAATTCCCTTCATTCCGGCTTCCTTACATACGCGAGCCCATTGACGACAGTCAAGGTTGGTAGGATTGAACATTTGGGGAGTGTTTCCACCATCACCCCATTCCTGGTCGGTGAAGGTATTGATGGCAAAATGGATGAATGCATAGAATTCCATTTCGTGCCAGTTCAACTGGTTTTCATTAGGTAGTGGACCGCATGGGTCAGGTTCTGTAGTCGGCTGTGCATGTACTACACACAAGAACATCCACAGCACAAACAGGAAGCTGTATTTTTTCATAATATAAAAGGTTAATAAAATAATGAATATCCGCAAAGCTTCTGTCCGGGAAATAGCCGGACAGAAACCTGCGGACAATTCAGATAAGACTATAAATAAATGTAAAGACTATGCTTTTTTGATATAGTCAACGATCCATGCACCTACTTCCTTTGTACCATATCTGACACCGCCTTCAACCTGAATCTCCGGAGTACGTACGTTGGCATCCAACGAAGCGTCTACTGCCTTACGGATCAGAGCACCTTCTTCCTTACAGTTGAAATATTCGAACAACATGGCTACCGACAAGATCTGAGCAAGCGGATTGGCAATGTTCAGACCTTTTGCCTGAGGCCATGAACCGTGGATCGGTTCGAATACCGGAGTACTTTCACCGGTTGAAGCCGACGGAAGCAAGCCCATGGAACCACTGATACATGAACCTTCATCGGTCAGGATATCGCCGAAAGTATTTTCAGTCACCATCACGTCAAAGAAAGTCGGCTCCTGTATCATACGCATGGCAGCGTTATCTACAAACATATAGTCGGTTTTAACTTCCGGATACTGGGGAGCCATCTCCTGGGCAATCTGACGCCACAGACGTGAAGAAGCAAGCACATTTGCCTTGTCGACTACAGTCAGATGCTTACGGCGTTTCATCGCATATTCGAATCCGACCTTCAGGATACGCTCGATTTCCGGACGGGTATACATGTTGGTATCATACGCCTTGTCGTTGTCCTGGTATTTCTCACCGAAATACATACCGCCGGTCAATTCACGGATGCACAGGAAATCGGCACCTTCCACCAGTTCGGCACGCAGCGGTGATTTGTGCAGCAGGCACTTGAATGTCTGTACCGGACGGATATTGGCAAACAGTCCCAGTTTCTTACGCATGGCCAGCAGACCTTGCTCCGGACGTACCTTCGCTGTCGGGTCATTGTCGAACTTAGGGTCACCCACAGCCGAGAACAGCACGGCATCCGCATTCTTACAGACCTCAAAAGTCTTTTCAGGGAACGGGTCACCAACCTCATCAATTGCATGTGCGCCGCACAATGCATATTCATAACTTACCTTATGTCCGAATTTTTCACAGACAGCTGTCATTACATTCACACCCTGTACAGAGATTTCAGGGCCTATACCGTCTCCGGGTAATACTGCTATTTTAAAATCCATAGTTCTATTCTGTTTTTTAATCTTCTATCATATTTAACATCTTGATCGTTGCCTTGATTGCCGCCTCTGTCTGGTCGGCATCCAGACCTCTTGTACGGAACACCCGGCCTTCATAGCTCCAGGTAATCAAAGTCTGTACAAAGGCGTCGGTACGTCCTCCGGGAGGAATGCTCACCGCATAGTTCGTCAGCATCGGAAACTTGCGTCCCAGCGTACCTTTATAAATTTTGCGCAAGGCGCGTACAAAAGCGTCATATTGTCCGTCGCCCGAAGAGCTTTCCTGATAAACCTTTCCGTCTATTTCGATACTGAGTGACGCCATGGGTTTCAGTCCCCGGGCCAATGTCACGAAGTAACTCAGCAGCCTGACTCTATTCCCTGCCCCATCATGTTTCAGTACATCCGAAATGATATAAGGCAGGTCGTCCTGTGTAACAACTTCCTTCTTGTCGCCCAGCTCAATGATACGCTCGGTCACTTTCTTCATGGATTCCTCGTCCAGTTCCAGTCCCAGGCTCTCCAGGTTCTTGCGGATATTGGCCTTACCGGATGTTTTTCCCAAGGCATACTCACGCACACGTCCGAAACGTTCCGGAAGCAAGTCATTACAATACAGGTTATTCTTGTTGTCACCGTCGGCATGTACTCCGGCTACCTGGGTAAAGACACTGTCGCCTACAATCGGTTTGTTGGCAGGAATGGTGACACCCGAATAGGATTCCACCATACGGCTCACGTCGTTCAGACGGCTTTCGTCAATATTGGTGATCGCATGGAAATGATCCTTCAGGATTGCCTGCACACTGGCAAGAGGAGCGTTACCTGCACGTTCTCCCAAGCCGTTGATGGTAGTATGCAGTCCTCTCACTCCGCTCAGGACGGCAGCCAGCACATTACTTACGGCCAGATCATAATCATTATGCGCATGGAAATCGAAATGTACGTCGGGGTAACGTTTCTTCATCTTGCGCATGAACTCGATTACCTGAAGCGGATTCAGGATACCCAACGTGTCGGGAAGCATGAAACGTTTGATGCCGTGCCCCAACAGTCCGTCCATCAGTCCGAATACATAATCAGGACTGTCCTTGATACCGTTACTCCAGTCTTCCAGGTACACATTGACATCCATTCCTTTGCTCTCTGCATACTGCACTACACCGATAATGTCACTTATATGCTCCTGCAATGTCTTTTTCAGCTGATACTTGCAATGTTTCTCAGAGCCCTTGGTCAGCAGATTGATGACCCGGCATCCGGCATCGTAAATCCAGTCGACCGAAATGTGTCCGTCCACAAATCCCAAAACCTCCACACGCGACAGCATGTCACGGCGTTTGGCCCAGTCACAGATCATCTTTACCGCCTCGAATTCTCCTTCGGATACACGGGCCGAAGCCACTTCTATGCGGTCTACCTTCAGGTCCTCCAGCAACAGACGGGCAATCATCAGCTTCTCATGAGGTACGAACGAAACTCCGCTGGTCTGTTCACCGTCACGGAGTGTCGTATCCATGATTTCTATTCTGGGATGATTTGTTATCATTTATCTTGATTCCTTTCCTAAACTTATTTGCGGGAAGCTTCAAAAGCTTCTATCTTGTCCTTGTTCTCTACCAGGAAGTCTATGTCGTCCAGACCATTCATCAGACAATGCTTCTTATATGCGTTGATCTCGAATTTTTCCGATTTTCCCGTAGCCTTGTTGGTGATGGTCTGTTCAGGCAGGTTCACTTCCACTTCCGTCTTCGGATCGGCATAAATCGAATCAAAAAGTTCCTTCAGGAAACCTTCGCTCACTACAACCGGCAATACGAAATTGTTCAGTTCATTGTTCTTGTGGATATCGGCAAAGAAGCTTGACACAACTACCCGGAAACCATAGCCTGCAATGGCCCATGCGGCATGTTCACGGCTTGAACCGCTACCGAAATTCTTTCCGGCCACCAGAATCTGTCCGCTGTAAGTTGGATCGTTCAACACGAAATCCTTGTTCAGGGATCCGTCCGGATTGTAACGCCAGTCACGGAACAGGTTATCGCCGAAAAACTTCTCTTCACGTGTAGTCGCTTTCAGGAAACGGGCCGGAATGATCTGGTCGGTATCTACGTTTTCCAGCGGAAGAGGAATACAAGTGCTTGTTATGATATTGAATTTCTGTTTCATAAGTCTTTCTGTTTTACATTAATGTTCTAGGATCGGTAATCACTCCGGTAACGGCAGCCGCAGCGGCGGTCAATGGACTGGCCAGCAGCGTACGTGAACCGGGACCCTGACGGCCTTCAAAATTACGGTTGCTGGTAGATACGGCATATTTACCTGCCGGAATCTTGTCATCGTTCATGGCCAGACAAGCGGAACATCCCGGCTGACGGATTTCGAAACCGGCTTCTTCCAATACCTTGTCAAGACCTTCCAGACGGATCTGCTCGTCGACCAACCACGATCCCGGAACCAACCATGCAATGATGTTGTCGGCTTTCTTGCGTCCTTTCACGATAGAGGCAAACGCACGGAAATCTTCGATACGGCCGTTTGTACAGGCTCCCAGGAATACATAATCAACCTTCTTGCCCAGCAAGGACTCGCCCGGCTGGAATCCCATGTAATGCAATGACTTTTCGAACGAACCTTTTTCTACATCGCTCATGCCTTCGGTTGTAGGAATGTGTGAAGTGATGGCCATACCCATACCCGGATTCGTACCGTAAGTGATCATCGGCTGGATATCGGCCGCATCATAGTGTACTTCCTTGTCGAATACAGCATCATCGTCACTCTTCAAAGTCTTCCAGTAAGCCAGAGCCTTGTCCCATTCTTCACCCTTCGGAGCGTATTCACGTCCCTTGATATACTCGAATGTCACTTCGTCCGGAGCAATCATACCGCCGCGTGCACCCATTTCAATAGAAAGGTTACACAAGGTAAGACGTCCTTCCATAGTCAGACTGCGCACCGCTTCACCTGCATATTCCACAAAATAGCCGGTAGCACCGCTGGTAGTCATCTTCGACATCATGTACAAAGCCACATCCTTGGCTGTAACACCTTTTCCCAACTTACCGTCGATGGTGATACGCATGGTTTTCGGACGGGCCTGAAGGATACACTGTGAAGCCATAACCATCTCCACTTCCGAAGTTCCGATACCGAATGCAACCGCACCCATCGCACCGTGGGTGGAAGTATGCGAGTCACCGCACACGATTGTCATTCCCGGCAGGGTCAGACCTCTTTCCGGACCTACTACGTGGATAATACCGTTCTTCTTGTTCATCATGCCGAAATGGGTCAGTCCGAAATCGGCCGCATTCTTGGCCAGCGTATCCACCTGAGTCTTCGAAACCGGATCTGCGATAGGTTTGTCCTGATCATGGGTCGGAGTATTGTGGTCGGGCATACAGAAAATACGTTCCGGACGGAAACACTTCAAGCCACGTGCACGCATGCCGGCAAAGGCCTGCGGACTGGTCACTTCATGACAGTAAAGACGATCGATATATAATTGGGTTGGTCCATCTTCCACCTTCTGCACTACATGTGCATCCCAGATTTTGTCAAATAATGTATTAGCCATATATATTTTTTCTAGTTTGATTATTTTCTGAATTTATTGATACAGTCAATGTAGGCTTCTACCGACGCGGCAATGATATCGGTATTGGCACCGAATCCATAATACATCTGTCCGTCGTATTCCACCTGCATGTGTACCTTACCTACATCGTCACTGCCTTTGCTGATAGCCTGGATCGTGAATTCCTTCAATGTCATCTGGCGGCGGATAATCTGCTTGACAGCCTTGATGGCGGCATCTACCGGACCGTTACCGGTTGCGGCAGCCTCAAATGATTCACCCGAGATGTTCAGGCCCAGACTGGCCACCGAACGGACACCCACGCCACTGGTTACCTGAAGGTATTCCAGCTTGATATGGTGGTTCACGTTTCTGTCGGCTCCGGCCAATACCAGGATATCGTCGTCAGTCACATCCTTTTTCTTGTCGGCCAGTTTCAGGAAGTCTTCGTATACCTTATCCAGCTTTTCCTGAGTCATTTCAACCCCCAATACATGCAGGCGGTGCTTCAATGCGGCACGTCCGCTACGTGCGGTCAGTACAATGGCATTGTCATCGATACCCACATCTTTCGGGTTTATGATCTCGTATGTCTGTGCATTCTTCAGCACACCGTCCTGATGGATACCCGAAGAATGGGCAAATGCGTTACGTCCCACAATGGCCTTGTTAGGCTGTACCGGCATGTTCATCAGGCTCGAAACCATACGGCTGGTAGGACATATCTTCTGTGTATTGATATTGGTATCGATATTCAGATGACGGTGACAGCGCAAAATCATAGCCACCTCTTCCAATGAAGTGTTTCCGGCACGCTCACCGATACCGTTCACGGTAACCTCCACCTGACGGGCACCGTTCAATACACCGCTGATGGTGTTGGCCGTAGCCATACCCAAATCATTATGACAGTGTGTGGAAATGATGGCCTTGTCTATACCGTCTACATGTTCCATCAGGTATTTGATCTTCTCTCCATACTCGTCAGGCAGACAATAGCCCGTCGTATCGGGAATATTCACCACCGTGGCTCCGGCCTTGATTACGGCTTCTACCACACGGGCCAGGTATTCGTTTTCTGTACGGCCGGCATCTTCGGCATAGAATTCCACGTCGTCTACATAACGGCGTGCATACTTTACCGCCTTCACCGCACGTTCTATGATTTCTTCACGGGTCGAGTTGAATTTATACTTGATATGAGGGTCGGAAGTTCCTATACCGGTATGGATACGTTTATGCTTGGCGAATTTCAGGGCTTCAGCAGCTACATCAATGTCTTTCTCTACCGCACGGGTCAGGGCACAGATAGTAGGCCAGGTCACAGCCTTCGAAATTTCAATCACCGAATTGAAATCACCCGGACTTGAAATAGGGAATCCTGCCTCTATCACATCGACTCCCAATGCTTCCAGCTGTTTGGCCACCTGAATCTTCTCCACAGTGTTAAGCTGGCAACCGGGAACCTGTTCCCCATCGCGTAATGTCGTATCAAAAATAAATAATCTTTCACTCATAAGTCTTTATCTTTTTTAGTCATTATCATTATCAAGCAAAAAGCCTTTCACACAGGGAAGTGAGAAAGGCTTTATAATATCTTGTACATACAATCATGCGTGCGACTCACTTCCCACTGGCTTCACCAACAGAATAATCAGACCGCATAGCAAAATATGTATAAACAATGTACTCATAATCAAAAAATCAGTTCCGACTTTTATCAGTCGCTGCAAAGGTAGGGATTATTTTGATACCTCAAAACGAAAATGAAAGTTTTTTCATCATTTTAGAAACAAATTCGTACTAATTCAATCCTTTTAAGCGCAATTCATAGAGACAAGCCTCTACTTCGGCACTGCTTCCCATATGTTTACCCAGGTCATCTGATAATTTGACACATTCACGCCACTCCTGGTTCTGATTCATCTTGCAGCGCGACAGTTTCATTACAATATTACATGGCGGGAAACCTGTGTCGTTCGTCAGGTTGGTTCCGATACCGAACGAACAGCGTATCTTTCCCTTGCAATAGTCGAACAGCTGAAGAGCCTTTCCAAAATCCAGTGCATTGCTGAAGATGATGGTTTTCGTAGTAGGGTCGATGCCCAGTTCCTTGTAACGCTCCACCAGCCGGTCTATGAATTCAAACTCGTTTCCCGAATCACAGCGTACCCCGTCGAAAAGCTTCGCCTGCTTGCGGCTGAAATTGCTCAGGAATGAATCAGACGTATACGTATCACTCAAAGCCGTCCCCAGATCGCCGTCATACACGTTAACCCAGTTTTCCAACGCCATATAGTTGGCATGCTTGTAACCGAACTGGGCTCCGTGGAACATGAACCACTCATGCGGATGGGTACCCATCGGACGCATATCATACTTCATGGCCAGATAGCAGTTCGACGTACCGGTACAGAACTTGGCATAATGTTTCAGATAAGATACTACAATATCATGCACCTCAAAAGAAAAGCGGCGGCGCGTACCGAATTCCGAAAACGGCATGCCATGGACGTTCGACAGGTGCACCTTCCCCACCAGTCTGTCCAGAATGACATCCCTGTCGGGTACACGGTTCAGAAAACGGTTCTTGATTTCGGAAATGACGGCCAGCAACGGAACCTCATACAGCGTCACCTTATATAGGTAATCGGTCACTTCCATATGCAGATGGCGGTTCTCATCCAGATACACCTCAATCTTTTCCGGGTCGAAACGGAAAGAGGCCAGCCACTCCCAGTATACACGGGGAATAAAGCGGCAGTGCGTAAACATATATTCCAGTTCGTCCGGTTTCAGAGCCACAACTGCCAGATTCTTTATTTCATCTTTCAATGCGGCTAAAAACTCTTCCGAATAAACCGTTTCGTCACGGTCTTTAAAACTGAACGTACCAAAAGCATAAGGAAAAAGCTTGATATAAGCATAAGACGTCGTAAACTTATACAAATCGGTATCTAGAATTGAATTGATTACCATATATCATTATTTTTAAGGTTCGGCTAAACAGAAAAGCCCCGAAGTCGGACTGACCTCGGGGCCTTGATAAGACGGCGACTACCTACTCTCCCACTTTTACGCAGTACCATCGGCGTGACGAAGCTTAACTTCTCTGTTCGGAATGGGAAGAGGTGGAACCTTCGTGCCATAGTCACCTGAATTTCGTTATATGATGTCATGACTCACAAGCAAACCGCAATCTCCAGCCTTGTTGGCCGAACGTATATGGCATCCGTCCCTCTCGAGGGGGACAAGGAAAGAATACGGGCAATTAGTAATGCTCGGCTTTGGTGTCTCCACCTTTACACCTGCATCCTATC
>ENA-OZHK01000150-OZHK01000150.1-human-gut-metagenome-genome-assembly--contig:-NODE-150-length-23940-cov-7.623153_pt1 | contig 23940 bp, 14 predicted proteins | sample MGYA00244048_ERZ653690 | MGnify/ENA primary metagenome ERZ653690 (study PRJEB26926, sample SAMN06165197) | human gut metagenome | biome: ENVO:00009003; feature: ENVO:2100002; material: ENVO:00002003...
GCAGCGTCAGATGTGTATAAGAGACAGGACTAATACTATAAAAAATTATAATCTCAGTTCTTAATATGCAAAAATAGCAAAACCAACTTTATGCCACGGAAATACCACTTCAGTAAACACTTTGCCCAGTTGGATGCAAAATGTTTGTCGTGCTATATTATATTATGTATTTTCGTAAGCGAAATTATTAAAAACTTAGTATTATGAAAAAGCTATTACTATTGCTCGTCACTTTAATTACAGGCGTAACTGCTTTTGGCCAAGACGAGGGCAAAATAAAGCTGACGCTGAACATAGACAATCCCGACCGCGTTAATATTTCTATTTTCGGCGAATTGATTGAAGGTCTCAAAGAAGGAGACAACGAGATTGAGGTCGACCCGTGGACAAACATCGAAATAAGCGCGGCAAAAGGCTGCACACTGAAATCAGTGATAAACTCTGCCGGTGAAAGCATCAACATCAGCTCCAACACTGCCACCGTACTACTAACTGACGAGAAGACGGAAGAGACCCTCACCATAACATCTGAAAAAGAAGGCGAAGTGGCATTCACCATCGAGGTGGACAAGCCTTCAGAAGTTAGTGTGCTCGACTGCAACTACAAGAGCATAAGCCTCAACGAGGGAGTCAACGAGATGAGCATGCCGCAGAGCGAGCTGCCGCTCATAATAGGCTCGGTGAATTACGGACAAGACCTGTACAGCGTTACCCTCGACGGCGTTGAACAATCTTTCAACTACGGCTACAGCGTTATGCCCAAGGAAGGCAGCAAGATTGTCATTACGGCAGAATTTCCAGACAAGGACTGTACACTGACCTTTGAACAGGCTGAAGACATAGGCCACTTCTTCACCGACATACAGGTTAACGGACAGTCGGCAGGCGACTTCAGCAACGAACTTACCGTGCGCTGCGGCGACAACGTAAGCATATATTATAATCCGGCATGCTGGGAAGACGAACGCAGCGAAACACCACTAATAGTTACGATAGACGGAACGATGCCCACTTGGTTTGGGCCAGGCTACAGCTTTGTTGTGAAACACGACACCAAGATTATAGTGGAACAGGCTGTGAAGAAACCGGAGATAACCGTAAACATAAACATCGACAATCCGGCTAATGTTGCAGTCTATCGTGTAAGTGAAAGCTACAACGACGTGATAAGACTTGAAGCCGGAGACAACAAGGTTACTGTTCCTGCCGACGAACCGTCAATAGCAATAATGACTACTAACGATGACTGCACCATTGAAGGCGTGACCGTAAACGGACGTCCGCGCACCGTGGAATACTCTAATTACTTCAGCCTGACGGACTTGTCAGACGGCGACGAAGTTGGCATATTCACAACAGGCACAACATCAATCGACAAGATAGACACAAATGCCGAACCATGCGGCAATGTCTACTCGGGCAATATCTACTCGATAACCGGCACAACAATAATAACCAATGCCACACCTGAAGATATAGCCCGGCTGCCAAAAGGCATTTACATTTACAACGGCAAGAAACTGATGATACGCTAAGACGGCTCTGAAGCACACCGAAACTACATCGGCAAAGAGACTTGGCAAAGGCTCTGCAACAAACATTGCAGAGCCTTTTATGATGCAATGACCGAAAAGCTTAAAAGCCGCAGCATTTCAGAACTTAAAACAATCATACACAATTAAAAGAAAATTAAATCAATAACTGATGAAATCGAAGAAAATAATTAACTTTGCAATAGTTATGGGCAAGAAACATAAGAAACTTATTAAAAACGTTCTGGGCCTGATACTGATAATATTCCTTTATTCGGTTTTCTTTCAGGCAATGTACTGCTGGATGATTTATAAATCACCAACACTTAACGGCGACTGGGTTTCATTTGTCACTTCGCTTCCATACAACTTCATTCCGTTCCTGATAATAGCAATAGTCACTATATGGTCTGTACGGCTTACACGTAAAATATCCGTTCTGTGGAAAAAGATTTGTCTCGACCTGCTTATAGTGTCATGTACCGTAATAATTGTCAACATGCTCTTCGTGTCTGTTACAGGACTTGTAATTGAATGGGGCGGAACCGTGTTCAACGGCATAATGATATGGATGGGCATCGAGTTCTGGGCCGTGAGCCTGCAAAAACAGCGCGCACTGATACGCGAAAGCCTGCTGCTGAAGGAGAATGCGGCACACAAGCTGCAGCTTCTGCAATCGTATGTCAATCCACACTTTCTGTTCAACTCGCTCGACATACTTTGCTCTATGATAGAGGTCGACGAGAAGGAACAGTCGCTCGAATTCATCGAGAATCTGACAGCATATTACCGCGGCATGCTCAGACGCAAGAACGTTATGAAAGTTACGGTGAAAGACGAGCTTGAAACGGTGTTCTGCTATCTGAAGATTGTTTCTCAACATTATGGCGACAGTCTGAAAATATCTGTGGCCGGCGACCGCGACACCGACATGATGATTGTGCCGTTCTCGATACAGCTGCTTATCGAAAACGTGCTGAAACACAACATAATATCGGCAGCCGTACCGATGACTGTCGTTATTAACATTAAGGACGGGGCGATAACCGTCACCAATCCTTATCACCCCAAGGCCAACGACACCGGCAGAGGTTCGGGCATGGGCCTGAAATACTTGCGCAGCATGTATGCCGCCAACGACAAGAAAATAGACATTAACAAATGCGGCAACATGTTCTCGGTAACGATACCGGCCCTATAGGCCATAACGACAATAATTAAAACACTAACGCTGATGAATTATGTCATAATAGAAAACGACTCTCTGAGCCTGCGGCGCATAAAAGCCATGTGCGAGAAGTTGCGGCCCGAATGGCATCTGATGTTCACGGCATCAACCGTGGAGGATGCGTGCAGGCTGTTTGAACTTAATCCGGACATCGGACTTGCCCTGTGCGACATCGAGCTTGACGACGGTCTGTCGCTGAGCATATTCAGAAAGATACCGGCGGAGTTTCCCGTAATATTCATCACGGCATTCGACGAATACACGCTCGACGCCTTCAAGCTCAACAGCATCGACTATCTGCTGAAACCGCTTGAGTCGGGCGCGCTCGAAAAGGCATTCATAAAGTTTGAAAAGATAGAACGGAGAATACAGCTGCTCGCAGCCGAAACACTGACAAGACTGGAAGCGTCGCTTCTGCACAAAGACTATATCAGCCGTCTGCTCATATCCATCAACGACCGCTTTGAGTCGGTTGACATCAGCACTGTGGCATTCTTTCTCAGCGAAGATAAATACGTTTATGCCGTATGCAATAACGGCAAGGAACACATAACATCGTTCAGAAGTCTTAACGAGATTGACGGACAGCTCGACCCGCAACGGTTCTTCCGCGTGTCAAGAGACGTAATAACGTCGATTGAGGCCGTGGCAAAGGTGTCAAGATGGTTCAAGGGCAAACTGAGAGTTAAAATTGAGTGTATGGGCACCGAGCGCGATGTATGCGTAAGCGCCGCCCGCCGTGCCGATTTTCTGTCATGGCTTGGCAGATAAGTATAAAAGTCCCGAACAGGTTATCACCGTCCGGGACCTTTCTGACACGAAGTTCTTAATTCGTCTCTACTAATCAAACATTTCTAAAGTGCTGCTATATTTATCACTTAACCACAATTGCCATTTCATATACACACTTGCCTACTGTGCAGAGCTGAACTCATAGACAAACTTGCCGTTGTCGCAATAGAACCCGTTGGTTGCGGCATTGTCTATATCAAACTCTTTCCAGACCTTAATTTCAGGACTCGTTGTGCAGCGGTTGCAGTAGAACAGCCAGATGTTCTTGCAGTCGCTGATGTCCACCTGCTTAAACCTATTCTCGCTCAGGTTCATGTATCCCATGTTGGTGCAGCCCTTCACGTTTATCTCGGTCAGACCGTTGCCCATGGCGTTCACCTCATTCATGTCAGGATTGTTTGAAAGGTCGAGCTTGCTCAGTTTGGCATACTCGCAATATACGCCCTGCAACTTTTTACACTCAGAGAGGTTTACTTCGGTTATAGATGTATTGTCGAAGCGCACGCTTGTAAGCAGCGGACAACCAGAAAGGTCAAGAGTCTTCAGATTGTTCTGTCCACACTCCAGCCAGTCGAGTTTAGGACAGTTTGTCGGGTCAAACTCTGTCAGTCCGCAGGCATTGACGTTAAGCAGTTCAAGCGTAGACTTCACTTTTGTCACGTCTATCGTTCTTATGTTGCTGTTGGTGTGTATGGCGAGCGTCTTGAGCGGAGAGTCTGGCAACACTAGGTTAGAAAGGTTGTTGCATGAAGCCACAAACGATTCGAGCGAGGTACATCCCGTGAGATCTATATCCTGAAGCATGTTGGTATCGCAGATAAGACTCTTCAATACGCTGTTGTTGCCAAGTTTAAGAGTGGTCAGGGCATCGTGCGAAAGACTTACACTCTCAAGCTTCACAAGCTGTGAAAGGTCGAGCGTGGTACACTTTGAGTTGTTCACAATCTTAAGATAAGTAAGATTCTTAAGTGCCGTAACGTCAAAGTCGGGGAAGGTTACGTTCTCGCTGACAAGGCGCGTAAGCGATGTGAAATGCTCAATGCCCGTTATGTCGGTTATGTCGGTCTTGCCCGTTATGTCTATCGTGCCGTTGTATGCGGCTGCCTGGTCGAGCGAATAATATCCGCTGCCGTCGCCCAGATTCTGGTCTATCCAGTTGCGGAAAGCCTCACACGGAACATATTTTTCGCTCAGAAGGTTGGTCTCGTCATCGGGTTTCTCCCCCTCAAACACAATCTTCTCAACATCACTCACTTTATATTTCACGGTTTCGCCATTCTTTTGGAATACCGTAACTGTCTGTGACATTGCAGGCATGCAGAATGCCGCAGTCAACAGAAATGCTGACATTATTCTGTTCATAGTGTTCATCTTAATATTATTTTATATGCGGTTTTACTTGTTTTTACAATAAGGGGTTGTCTTGGCAGCGTGCCGGCATCTATCGTGCAGCTGCCGCTGTTGTCGGCAACGGCCTTGGCTACCATCATTCCGCCGTAAGTGTATACAGCCACTGTCTCGCCGGCAGCAAGTCCTTCCACGTTAATTGACGAAGAACTGAACGAGAAATGCACGTCAGACGATGTTACCGACTTAACGCTTGAGGCGTCAACGAAATCAAATGTCACCGTGGATGTCAACGGATATTCCAAAGTGCTTTCGCCAGCAGTGACCACCAATGCTGTCTGTGAGAAAGTAACTGTAGGCTCGCTGTCAAAAGCCAGTGTTATACTGTTGTCACCGTCGGTGATGCGCAGCTCGCGGGGAGCCGCCGAGAGCTTACCTGCCGTGATGCACAGCATCATAAGCGTAATTGTGTAGGTTAATATTCTTCTCATTGCTTTTTTTCACAAAGTTAGCCATACACAAGCATAAATAAAACAAATTAACGATGAACTGGGATTTTGAAACACCGAAATAGGAATACAGGACATAAAAAGGCATTATAGGATTTGCATCAAAATCATCAGCTGGATCATGCCGGACTGTCATATTATATTGAGCCGGACTTATAGTATGCTTAACGCAGACACAGCGGGCTATCAAAGAATAAACCTACGGCAAAACAAGCTGCAATATGTGGCCTTTTGCATTGTAAAACATGGCTTTTTATGATGTAAAAGACGGCATTTTACAACGTAAAATGTATGCTTTCAGACTGAAAGCATAAACAGAGAATTATGCTGTATGAGATTATAAAAAGTGCATGAAAAAGTTTCTTAAAAACTCATCACTCGTCACAAATACGTTTAACCGGCTGAATATCAACACAATAGAGTGTGATGAGTTAAAAAATCCACTCATCACGCGTGATGAGTGGAAAATTCGTCTCATCACGCCTTATACTACTGATAATCAGAAAGATACATGCGGATGTGACGAGTGATGAGTTAAAACAAAAACTTTTTTTATATGAGCATTACCAGCACATAAGTCCAGTGAGCAACCATGCCGGCAGCTATTCCGCCAATGGTATGCGATACGATTGCCTTTGAAGTAAGTTCGCGATAGCCGAGAGAATCGAGCATGGCTGTATGGGTGCTGAGGTATCCGCTCCAGCACATTCCGATGGCTGTGAACACGGCAATGGCGTTGCCGTCTATCCATCCTGCGTTCATAAATCCGGGTATCAGGCCGAGCGACGCGCCCACAGCGCCCAAAGCCGTTATGGGGAAGGCTACCTGATGAGGGTCGTTGAAGCCGAAGAGCCATGCAAACAGGAAGTCAATCTTGTTGGCGAGCCACGGCAGAAGTTCCACGCCCTGATACGGCGAACCGTCATAGCCGTTAGCACCGGCGCCGAACGTGAGCATCATAACCAGCGTTGATATTATCAGCACACCGGGAATGATGGCTATGCCGATGTCAACGCCGGTGCGTCCGCCGTCGAGAAGAGAGTTGAGAGTGCGCAAGAACACGCTCTTCTGCTCCTCCTCACGCTCCTCTTCCTCAGCCTCATGACGGTCGCATACCTGTTCGTCGGCATACTGCGGATAGGCTTTAAGTATCTTGCGCTGCATGAGCCGCGTGGACACTATGCAGCCTACGAATGCTCCGAAGAGTCCAACTATCGGTTCGATATAGAAGCCCTGCCCCACCATGAACACCATGACGAGCAGGCCCATGCCGAAGGCTGTGCCGAAATTGGTGAGCGAGATAAACTGATATTTCTTAAAATAACTGCTGAAGCGCTTGTCCTGCGACAGGGAGATGATGGCCGGATTATCCGACAGAAAGGTCATCACAGCACCGAGAGACGCCACTCCGGGCAGATTGAACAGCGGACGCATGAGCGGACGGAGCAGCTTTTCGAGCAGACTCACCACGCCAAACTCTACAAACAGGCGGCCTATTGCGCCCGTTATGACGCAGATGCCCATGAGATAGAACACCGTGTTGAGCAGAAGGTCGTGGGCGGTCTTCATTATGGTGTTAAGCATATTGGGCACGCCCATGATTGAACCGATGTAACCGAAGAGTGCAAAAATGACGCACAGACAGACTATTCCGCTCGGTATGGCCTGCCACACTCTCTTTAACATTGTCTTCATAAATTGCAGTTATTAAGGTTAAGTTATATCATTATTTTCTTCATTGCCCGTCTGCCTGCCGCCAAGACCTGACAGCCGCGGGCTGACAGGCACAAAGTTTTCAGTTGTCGTCCTTCTTCCACGGATTCTTCAGTTTCAGCAGGTTGACGTTCCACATCAGTCCAATGCTCATAAAATCGCGTCCGGGTTTCATCGTTCCATCCTGATTGCTGTTCTTTCCGAAAGTGTAGGCATACATGGCATGCAGGCGTATGTTGCTAAGCGGATAAAACTCCACGCCGCCGCTGACAGATGTGAGTTCGGTGCCGTCGAACACAGAACAGTCTGCCGCCTTGCCTGTACGGTTAACATCATAGGTCACCTTGCCGAGAACATTCAACTTGTCAATAGGTCGATAAGCCAGCTCAGCCATTATGGAACAGTCTTTAAAAAGAAATGTATGGCCAGATGACGCACGGTTCATGAAGTCGGCTTCAAGACACAGCCTGCCAAGCGTAAGCTTATGTCCCAAAGCAAGATAGCTGATATACTTACCGGGCATATATTCAACAAGGTTGGCCGAATACATAGTGCCGAGGCATCCGTTGTTGCCCACCCACATAAGGTTATACGAATACATGTCGGGGGCATTGGCGCGATATATGCTCTGGCTGCACTGCGCCATCAGCTTGTTGCGTCCGTCGGGGGTGGTATAGCTCACTGTTGCCGCCAGCTGGAAAGGCGATATGTTGTTCCAATACTCAGATGCCGCATAAACGTCAACGGGATTCTTGTCATATTCATATCCGCCAACTGCCACGACATCCTTGCCTGCGGCAAATTCCCAACGTCCGTCAGGGCTATACACAAGTTTAGCCCAGTCAGTAGCATCAAAGAAACTCATGTCTGAATGTCCCACGTTAAGGCGCTGGCGGTAGGCATAAGAAAAATGCTTGTCTATCTTTCCGTCTATTGACAACATGAGATATTTACCCTTGAAGCCGGAGTTGTCGTGAATGGCCTTGCCGTCGATATACTCTCTCTGGTAGTCCACACGTGTCTGCATCTTCAGCCTCACCAGTTCGTCCTGAGCATTGGCGGTCAGGACACACGCACCGAACAAAACGGCACCGATAAGCGTTTTCATTTATCGTATCAGATTTTAGGTTATTTATTAAACGTGGGCAAATATAGTATAAATAGCGTTTAGTGCAAAATAATAATGAATGAAAAATGAATAAATTTTCGTGCCACAAAAAAGGCGCTGCTCCACAAAAGGAACAGCGCCTCATAGATGACTTATTTATGAATTATGAGCAATATGACTCATTAGAGTTTCTGCTTAACCTCAATCTCGGTGAAGGTCTCTATGATATCGCCCACCTGAATGTCATTAAAGTTAACCAGACTGATACCGCACTCAAAGTTGACACCAACCTCCTTGACATCGTCCTTGAAGCGTTTCAGGGCATTGATTTCGCCTGTGTGTACAACGATACCGTCGCGTACTACGCGGGCTTTGTCAACACGGTGAACCTTACCTTCGGTTACGTATGCACCGGCAACGGTTCCGACCTTAGAGATGTGGTAAACCTCACGTACTTCAACCTGACCGGTAACAACCTCTTTCTTAACCTTCTCGAGCATACCCTCCATAGCCGACTTGACGTCTTCTATGGCATCATAGATCACTGAGTAAGTGTTGATTTCAACGCCTTCCTGGTCGGCGAGCTTGCGTGCAGCGGCTGAAGGACGAACCTGGAAGCCCACGATGAGGGCATCGGATGCGTCGGCAAGAGTAACATCGCTCTCTGAAATCTGACCTACAGCCTTGTAGATTACGTCTACCTTTATCTTTTCTGTAGACAGCTTGATGAACGAGTCGCTCAGAGCCTCGATACTACCGTCGGTGTCACCCTTGACGATAATGTTAAGTTCCTTGAACGAACCGAGGGCAATACGGTGGCTGATATCGCTGAGGGTGAGTCGCTTCTGTGTGCGCAGACCCTGCTCACGCTGCAGCTGCAGACGCTTGTTGGCAATCTCGCGTGCCTCCTGCTCTGTCTCAAGCACATGGAATGTGTCGCCGGCTGTAGGTGCGCCGTTAAGACCGAGGATGATTGCAGGCTCAGCGGGAGCTGCCTTCTCGATGCGCTGGTTACGCTCGTTGAACATGGCCTTGATGCGGCCGTAGCTTGTTCCGGCAATAACTATATCGCCAACGCGCAGTGTTCCGTTGCTTACGAGTACCGTTGACACATAGCCGCGGCCCTTGTCGAGCGACGACTCGATGATGCTACCCGTAGCCTTACGGTTAGGATTGGCCTTGAGGTCGAGCATCTCTGCCTCGAGAAGCACTTTCTCAAGCAGTTCGTCAACGCCTATACCTTTCTTGGCACTTATTTCCTGGCACTGGTACTTACCACCCCACTCCTCTACGAGCAGGTTCATGTTGGCCAGGTCTTCACGTATCTTGTCCGGATTGGCTCCCGGTTTATCAATCTTGTTTATGGCAAACACCATGGGCACATTGGCAGCCTGTGCATGTGCGATGGCCTCACGTGTGGTAGGCATCACGCTGTCGTCGGCTGCGATGATGATGATTGCGATATCGGTTACCTGTGCGCCGCGGGCACGCATGGCGGTGAAGGCCTCGTGTCCCGGGGTGTCGAGGAATGTTATCTTTCGGCCGTCTGCAAGCGTAACGTTGTAAGCTCCGATGTGCTGGGTAATACCACCTGCCTCACCGGCAATCACGTTGGTGTTGCGTATGTGGTCGAGGAGCGATGTCTTACCGTGGTCAACGTGTCCCATCACAGTTACGATAGGAGCGCGCGGAACGAGATCGTTCTCATCGTCCTCCTCCTCAGTTATGGCTTCAGAAACCTCCGCACTTACATATTCTGTCTTGAATCCGAACTCCTCTGCAACAAGGTTGATGGTCTCGGCATCAAGACGCTGGTTGATTGAAACCATAATACCAACGCTCATACATGTTCCGATAACCTGATTGACAGAAACGTTCATCATGCTTGCAAGCTCGCTCACGGTTACAAACTCGGTTAGCTTCAGTGTCTTGCTTTCTGCCTTAGCCTCAGCGCGCTGCTCCTTCAGATGCTCCTGAGCAGCCTCACGCTTCTCCTTACGGTATTTGGCTCCCTTCTTGTTCTGTCCTTTGCTTGTAAGGCGTGCCAGTGTTTCCTTAACCTGACGTGCAACGTCTTCCTCGTTAACCTCCAGCGGCTTGTGGTTGCGCTTGCGGTTTTTCTTCTTGGCGTTGCCCTTGTCAGAGTGGTTGTCTCCATTGCCGCCATTGTTCTGTTTAACGGCCTGGTCTATGTTTACGCGCTCCTTGGTTATGCGCGAGCGTTTCTTCTTTCCGTCGGGATGAGCCTGCATGGCCTTCTCCTCGCGCTCCTTGCGGCGCTCTTCCTTGGTCTTTTTCTTCGGGCGTGTGCTCTGGTTGAGCGAGTCGAGGTCAATCTTTCCCAGCACATTAACCTTGGGTGCAAGTTTCTTCTCGCTCTTCAGTGTGAATATCTTGCTCTCTTCCTTGGGTTTCTCTGCCTCTGCGGGTTTAGCTGCAGGTGCCTGAGCCTGAGCCGGCTTGGGTTCGTCCTTACGCTCCGGCTGCGCGGGTTTAGGCTCTGGTTTCTTCTCTTCGGCAACGGCCTGAGCCTTGGGTGCCGTCTGCACCGGCTCTGCCGGTTTTTTTTCTACAGGCTGCTGTGCCTTCTTATCGTTGCTCTGGACAGGAGCCTCAGCCTTTACCGGCTCTTTAACTTCAGCCTTAGGCTGCTCGGGCTTTGCTGTCTCGGCAGGCTTTGCAGGCGCCGGAGCCGGTTTCGGAGCCGGTTTCTTGCCTATGCTGTCGAGGTCGATTTTTCCCAGAGGTGTGTATTTCTGTGTTCTGATATTTCTTACAGTGCTGTCTGATTTCTGCTCTCTGTTGTTGTCAGACTGGCGTTTTTTGTCCTTCGGATGCTTCAGCAGCAGCTTTTCGGCCTGGTTTCTCACCTCTTTGTCTGACTTGAACGCCTCAACGAGGGCATTATACTGACTGTCGCTGAGCTTGAAGCTCAGTTCTTCTTTAACCTCTCCGAGGTCACTTCTTTTTTTCAGGAACTCAACTGCGGTCTGGAGTCCTATATTCAATTCACGTATTGCTTTATTTAATCTTATGCTCATTTTCTTAATTAAGTAATTGGCTGTTGCCGAAATTTGTTTAATAATTCATAATTCGTAAAATACCCCAAGAATGTATAATTCATAATTGGCATGATGGTCAGACGGGCGCACGCGGCGCCCATCCGGCGGCCAGAGCCTCATAATGCCAACCCAGCAGCCCGAAGGCCTGATCATGAATTATGCATTATGAATTATGAACTACTTAATTTCCTTCAAACTCGGCTCTGAGTATCTTCAGCACGTTGTCAACGGTCTCTTCCTCAAGGTCGGCTTTCTCAACAAGCATCTCGCGCGGAGCGTTGAGCACAGCCTTCGCAGTGTCGAGACCAATGCCCTTGATCGAGTCGATAATCCACTGGTCGATCTCGTCAGAGAACTCATCGAGATAGATATCCTCGTCGACCTCGCTTTCGTCGAGCTCGCGGAATACGTCGATTGTATATTCAGTAAGCATGCTGGCAAGCTTGATGTTCATACCGCCGCGGCCGATAGCCAGAGACACTTCTTCAGGACGGAGATAAACCTCTGCCTTCTTGTTCTCCTCGTCAACGTTGATGCTTGAAATCTTTGCAGGACTGAGCGCACGCTGGATGAAGAGCTTGATGTTTGCAGTGTAGTTAACAACGTCGATGTTCTCGTTGCACAGCTCGCGTACAATGCCGTGAACGCGGCTACCCTTAACGCCGACACAGGCTCCAACCGGGTCTATACGGTCGTCGTAGCTCTCAACGGCAATCTTGGCTCTCTCGCCCGGCATACGGGCAATGCGCTTGATGGTTATAAGTCCGTCGGCTATCTCGGGCACTTCAGCCTCAAGCAGACGCTCAAGGAACATGTTGCTTGTGCGCGAAAGGATAATCTTCGGGTTGTTGTTGTCGTTGTTAACCTCCTTAATCACGGCGCGAACTGTCTCGCCCTTGCGGTAAACATCGTGAGGTATCTGCTCCGACTTGGGCAGGATAAGCTCATTGTTCTCGTCGTCAACGAGCAGCACCTCGCGCTTCCACACCTGATAAACCTCGCCGGCGATAACCTGGCCCACGCGGTCTTTATACTTGTTGTAGAGGCTGTCGTGCTCAAGCTCAAGCACCTTTGAAGCCAATGTCTGGCGGAGATTAAGTATGGCGCGGCGGCCAAACTTGCTGAAGTCAACCTTCTCGCTCACTTCCTCGCCCACCTCATAGTCGGGCTCTATCTTCTTTGCGTCGCTGAGCGCTATCTCCTTGTTCTGGTCTTTCACCTCTCCGTCGGCCACAACGATGCGGTTACGGTAAATCTCGAAGTCGCCTTTGTCGGGGTTGACAATAACGTCAAAGTTCTCATCGCTGCCGAAAATCTTTGCGATGACGTTGCGGAAACTCTCTTCCAACACGCTCATAAGAGTGGTGCGGTCGATGTTCTTGGTATCCTTAAACTCTTTGAAGGTGTCAACCATGCTCACGGTTTCTTCTTCTTTCTTTCTTGCTACCATAGCTGTCTGTATATTTTTATTTTATTATTATCGTCACAAACGGCGGCGCTGCCGCCACAGGCTCGCGTATTGCCCACAATTTATGGGCGCAACAAAACTATTTGAAGTTAATCAGATATTTTGTGTATTTCACGCTGTCCATGCTGAACTCATGGTCTACGTCTGTCAGCACGGGGCGCTTTGAGCCTTCTTTCTTTACCTTCTCACTTACCGTAACGGTGAAGTTGCGTCCGTCAACGGCCTTGAGCACGCCACGGAATTTCTTACCGTCGGCGTCGAGAACCTCAACTTCTTTTCCGACAAAATTGACATACTGCTGCGGCACCTTAAATGGCTGGCCCAGTCCGGCGCTGCCCACCTCAAGCTCATAATCTTCTTCATCGCGGCTCAAATGGTCCTCAATGAAGCGGCTGAGCTGCACACAGTCTTCAATCCACACACCGTCGGCATGGTCAATTTCAACTACAATCTTGTCGTCTTGGCTGATTTCGATGTCTACCAGGAAATATTCCTTGTCCTTAAGCCACTCGTCAACTAAATTTTTTACTACGTTTTTGTCTATCATAAACGGGTATTTAAAATAAAATGAGGGACTTCGTAAAGCCCCTCATTCCACTGAACGCTGCAAAATTAGCAATAAAATTGCAGGTTAGCAAATATTTTTCTGTTTTTATGCAGTCTGTAACACAATATTTATAAAGAAATTCACTTCAGAATCGTCTTTTATGCCTTACAATGACTCAAAAGGCATGACAAAGCGAAGATACACAACAACCGGATATGCAACGGAACACGACGCTATCAGTCAGCGCATACAGCCGGAATAAGACATAACCGAGACGACGGCCTGAACAAGATAAATCAATCTGACGAAACTTATATGAATGAAAGAATAAATATACAGTTTGACAGAGAAGCCAATATCGTGTAAAATATCGTTAATTATGTTAATTAAGAATAGTTAAAATGGGAATATTGCACATTCAGTTATATTTTGTACGCAAAAACGCAAAAAATCAGCATTTTTGTATAATGTTATATATCAGCGACTTATGCGCAGGCGCATGACAAGAGACAGCCGAACGGATGCCGAAACATAGTCTTTCGGCTTACAAAAGGCCATATTTCGGGATGTAAAAGGCCGTGTTTTGCAGCGTAATACGATACCTTTTGCAACATAAAAGGCCACAAACGGGAAGACAACTAACTGAAAAGCGAATAAAAGCCAATGAAATAGAGCAAAAAGAGTTAAATGCTTTAACACTATAATTCTATTTTATATAAAAATCGAATTGTTAAATACTATCGTCACAATGTTAAAATTTACGGGATTATGACATACTAATACTGTACTTACACAAGTACTGCAGCGGATAGCCAAAGAAATGAGCTTCACCTTAAAAGATATATAAGACAAACGACCGTTCATAAACTTTGCCGAAAATATAACACCACTCAAAAAAACAGAAAAGACAAAGACCTAAGTCTCAACACGCAATAATCGTCATGACCAACAATGGCATATATATATATTTGAGAACAAGTCGATTGTGGACATTACACAGCCATTTGCTTATTTAGAATGATTTAAAAATAAGCTGACGCTTATGCACGGCTCATAACGTGCAACGGCATGCCTAATACATAGGCTATAGGGCTGACTACGAAAAAGCGCATGGCAAAATACTAATTTTTGAGCAAAAAACTATCTTTTTTGATATTGCCATGTCTTTTTCATTACTTTTTATTTTTCTAAATGAAAAAAGGTCTATATTTGCAAACGATAAAATGAACCTAATATAAGGAAAAACATAAAGCCTTTAGGAATTAAATATCAAGCTGCCATAAAGAAAATTCACTCAAGTTTTGAAAAGTTACCATAAACTTCATATGTGAGTTATTCAGATTGGAACATTTAGTCTTAACCTATTAAAACAATAATTTGCGGAGCACTACTAATATGTTCGGACAAACATTGCTGCAACGGTAACAAGTGCCGTTATAACCGGACATGTAATTACTTTGTCATTTACATTTAACATCATAAACTAAGAATATGGGAAAAAACATGAAGCATTATTCAGGCAAAGCCCTGACAAAAACTTCTGTCATTTTCGGTCTGTCAGCCCTCTTGTGCATACCCGCCTGCGGTTATGCTGAGAATGCCGACGCCAAAGAAATGGCGGTACAGGTGGTTCAGCAGAGCCGCGTGGTGAAGGGTAATATCACTGACGAAACAGGCGAACCGCTCATCGGAGTCACCGTCAGGCTGAAAGGCAGCAAGGCAGCAGCCGTAACAGACGTAAACGGCAACTTCTCGATTGCCGCAAATGCTGGCGACCAGCTTGAGATAAGCTACATCGGCTATGCCACACAGACAGTAAGAGCAAGCTCTACATCGCTGCAGATTAAGATGGAGCCTGACTCGGCAACAGAACTCGACGACGTGGTGGTTGTAGGTTACGGTACGATGAAAAGGCGCGACCTTACCGGTGCCGTAACTTCTGTAAAGGCAGAAGACATAACCCTCACACCTGCATCCAATCCGATAGAGGCGCTGCAGGGCAAAGTGGCCGGACTCGACATCACCAAGTCGAGCGGACAGGCCGGTGCTTCAATAAGTATGCAGCTGCGCGGTACGCGCTCGTTTACCGCAAGCGGCGACCCGACCGTGATAATCGACGGTATGCCGGGCAACCTCAGCACAATCAACGCCAACGACATTGAGAGCATTGAGGTGCTCAAGGACGCATCGTCTACTGCCGTTTATGGTTCGGCAGGTGCCAACGGTGTAATCATCGTTACGACAAAGAGCGGAAAGGAAGGCAAGGCCAAGGTTAACTTCAACGCATACGTGGGTATCAACGGATGGTCGGAAGTGCCAAAAGTGTACGACGGACCGGGCTACTTCAACATGCGCAAGCAGGCACAGATTGAGTCGGGCGGATATATCGACGACGCAAGCGTGCTGGGCAACACCAACGCATGGGACGCATACCAAAAAGGACAATATATCGACTGGGCAGACGCTCTGCTCAAGACGGGCGTAATACAGAACTACTCTATATCGGTTAGCGGCGGAACAGAGAAGACAAAGGCTTACATGTCGCTCAACTATACCGACGAGCAGGGACAGTATGAGAACGACGACTACAAGGTTTATTCTACCAACATTCGCGTTGACCACGAGCTGAAGAAATGGCTCGCCATCGGTGTGAACATGCAAGGAAGCTATGTCTACAAGAACACTGCATACGCAAAACTTGACCGCGCACTGCAGGCAAGTCCTATAGGCGCGCTGTATGACGAAGACGGCAACGCCAACGTTGAGACCGTTCCTGGCAGCGGCACGGTGAGCCTGCTGGTAAACAACAAGAGCAACTACCGCAACAACAACCAGGTTACGCGTGTTTATCTCAATCCGTATATCCGCATCAAACCGCTGAAGGGACTCACATTTGAGAGCCGCCTCAACGCTTCGCTCACGTTCAACAAGAGCAACAAGTTTGACGGTATCGGCTCTTACAACTATTATTTCAACAACGGCGCAGGCGCAACGGGCACCAACTCGGGCGTATACGCATCGGTTGAGCAGACTAACGGATACAACTACAAGTGGGAGAATATCCTTACTTATAACTTCCAGATAAACAAAGACCACGACTTCACGCTGACAGGTGTAACGTCATGGAACCACAACCGCCAGGAGTACACCTACTCTTATGCCGACAACCTGACAACTAACACTTATCAGTGGCACAACCTGGGAGCAGGACAGAACCAGAAGGTTAACTCTACTTACCTGATGTCAAAGGGCATGGGTCTTGTAGGACGTGTCAACTACTCTTACAAAGGCAAGTATCTCGCATCAGCATCAGTAAGATATGACGGTTCTTCACGCCTGGCAGAAGGCAACCAGTGGGATGTGTTCCCCGCATTCTCACTCGGATGGCGCATCTCTGAAGAAAAATTCATGGAGGGCACACGCAGCTGGCTCGACAACTTGAAGATCAGAGGCGGATACGGTGTCACAGGTACTGCCGCCATCGACGAGTATTCAAGTCTATCTGTGCTCGAGCAGGGCTACTACGGACTGGGCGGAACAAAGATTCCCGCATATCACTTCAGTCAGAACGTTGCCAACCTTAACCTTGGATGGGAGAAATCAAAGAACACTAACATCGGTCTTGACGCAAGCTTCCTGAACGGACGCATCGACATGGCTCTCGACTGGTATTTCACCAAAACCGAGGACGTAATCTGGCAGAAGGCGCTGCCTATAACCAACGGCGGATACAACTCATCAGAGTATTACATGACAAACATGAACATCTGTGAGACCGAGACATCGGGTCTGGAGCTTGCGCTCAACACCCGCAACATCGTTACAAAGGACTTCACATGGACATCTAACCTCACATTCACTTACAACAAGGAAAAGATAACCAAGCTGGCTACTCCCGACGCAGAATATGTAACCAACGGCGACAACGGTCTGGTGTTGATGAAGGGCGAAGCCATTAACTCATGGTATCACTATAAACTTGACGGAGTGTGGAAAACTTCAGAGGCTGCCGACGCTGCCGTGTTCGGAGCAAAGCCGGGCGACATCAAGATTGACGTGCCGGGAATGATTCACAACGGCGAAGGCTCTTACTCTAAATGGGTTGAGCGCGAGAACGCAGAGACAGGCGAGATAGAGCGCGTGCTCGAGACTTACACTGCCGACAATCCTTACGTTGTGAGCAGCAACGACTATCAGGTGCTCGGACATAAGAACCCTGACTGGACAATGGGATTCAAGAACACGTTCACATACAAGAACTTCGACCTGAGCATTTATCTCTACTGGCGCTGGGGACAGACCATCAAGTATGACATGCTCGGCAACTACGACCCGACAGGCTCGAAGAACTTCCCGACATACTTTGACTATTGGACACAGGAGACAGGCGACCAGGATCACTATTTCCCTGCCCTCAACTCATCACGTGACATAACCACTTACACCGGATATTACGCTCTGTCTTATGTTGACGGTTCGTTCTTCAAGATAAAGAACATCACCCTGGGCTACACTCTGCCTAAGAAATGGGCTAAGTCGGCAGGCATCGAGAACTTCCGCGTTTACGCTACAATAACCAATCCGCTCGTAATACAGAAGAGCAGCTTGCTGAAGAACTACGACCCTGAAATGGACGGAAGCATAGACTATCCGCTGACAAAGCAGTTTGTGTTCGGAGTAAACCTCACATTCTAAAGTGATACAGGGACAGACAAAAGACAATTTAATGTTGTTATAAATAAAAATGAAAATTAAATTTATGAAGACAAGATTATTATATACGGCGATTATTGCCGGCACGCTGAGCCTCGCTTCCTGTGAGCTCGACGAATACAACCCCACCGGCGGCGACGCTACAATAGAGTCGTTCGACGCATGGCAGGGACTTGAAACTTACTGCTACTCGCCTCTGGCTGAACAGCTCTACAGCGTCTACGACTTCATGTCTGTGGCCGAGGGCGGAACAGACATGTGGCTCACCCCGGGAGGAAACCCCGACTATGCAAAGCAGCTAATATACTATGACGGACTGACCACAAACACCAACGGAAGCAACAAGGTGTTCAAACAGGCTTACTCGTGCATCGCGTCGTGCAACGCTGTCATCAACAACGCTGACAACGTGAAGGGCATAACCGACTATGACAAGAAGATTCTGACGGCAGAGGCAAAGACTCTGAGAGCTTTCTACAACCTGCTGCTCGTAACTTACTACGGCCCTGTAACGCTGAGCCAGGAAGACATCAGCAAGGGCGAAACCAACGTAAGACCGGTGCGCAACACTGTTGAAGAATTCTATACATCCATCATCAACGACCTAACAGAGGCTTCTAAGGATCTTGAAGTACAGCCTTACGGCGGCAACTACGCAAGAGTATGCAAGAAGACGGCTCTCGGACTGCTTGCACGTGCCTATGCACAGGGCGCAGGCGAAGGTCTGAGCGAGAACGGCGTAAGCTACTGGCAGAGAGCAAAAGATGTGGCAGAGGACATCATCAACAATGCTTCTGCATACAACGTGTATCTCTATCCCGATGTGTCAGACCTTTGGGCACAGGCCAACAACCGCAACAATCCTGAAGCTCTGTTCATTGTATCGGGACGCGACGCCAACGACGAGTCGTACAACTATGTAAACTGCAACAACAACCTGTTTACGTACACCATCTGTAACCCTTACAAGTGCAGCGACATCTACACGCGCGCGGACAACACCAACTATTATCTTGGCCGCACCAACAACAACACGCTCGCACCTACAAAGTACACTCTCAATGTCTTTGACCCTTCATGGGACAAGCGTTATGAGAATACTTTCCTTACAGCCTTCGGACTCTTCTCTATGGTTGATGCCGGATGGGTTGGCCCCTACAACGCATGCCGCGTAAGAATAACTCCTAACCTCGTAACAAAATACGGAATCGGAGAACAATACGTAGGACAGTATATCTATCCTTATGTAGACATGGCTACATCAACATCTGCCTATGGCGGCAACCAGTATTATCCCACAGGTGTATGGGCTAAGGGCGACCACAGCGGCGATACAAAGAACCTTATCAAGGACGTTAAGAACGTTTACGTTGTTGACTATCCTGTTGCAGATGACGACGACCGCTTTGCCATTGTCCTGTCAAGAGACTACAAGACTCCTGAAGAAAAAGCACAGAGCATATACTTCACAGTAAACATCGACGACCTGTTCGACGGCGACCAGTATAAGACAGCACAGTTTGACGGCACCAACTCTTATCAGCTCTACCCGTCGCTCATCAAATACGACTGGTGCTACAACGGCGTAGTGGGCAACCACATGCAGCGCCGCAATGGTGACATGATGGTTATGCGCACCGCTGAGGTTTACCTCATCGCAGCTGAAGCATGCCAGCAACTCGGCGACCAGGCAGGAGCAGCCAAATATCTGAAACCGCTCCGCGACCGTGCAGCACGTCCTGGAACAGTGGCTCCAGAGCTGACAAACATCACAGAAGACACCATCCTTGATGAATATGCACGCGAAATGGCAGGCGAGTTTTACCGTTGGTCACTGCTGAAGCGCCACCACAAACTTGGCGAACGCCTGAAGCTGTACAACTCTCGTGCAGCACGCTACTTCAACGAAAGCATCCACTACAACCGTCCTATTTCTGCCGACTTCCTCAATCAGATTGAGAACAAGGACGAATATGGCGACAACGGATACGGAACTACTCCCGGAAAGGGATATTAACCTCTATAACAACAAAATCTAAATACTGGGGCTTAAAATAATTGCCCCAGTATTATTTTTACCTTAATTTTATTATTTACTTAAAAACAACTAATTATGAAAAATTTAGTACTTACTGTTGCACTTGTCATTGCAAGTGCAATGAACCTAAATGCCAAAACAAGTATTCACATTCCTACCGTAGCCGAGGCACAGGCCAACGGATGGGAAGCTCTCTGGGGTGACTATGCATACGGTTATATTATGCCAGAGAACTACACGCTCGCAGACAACGACGAGTTTAAGCTCTACCTCAACAAGGCTGCAAACGTGGCATCGGGCGTACAGTGCAAAGACAACTACAGCATTGCGCTGCAGATGGGCTCGTCTATGGAAAGAGAAAGTAATGAACCCGTATACATGCTTGAAGCTCTCTACAACGGCATGAAACAGCCCTATGCAGTGCTAACTCTTGAGCCTAAAGTAAGCGGAAAGATTTCTCTGTGCTACAGCCGCGGAAAGAACAGCACATCCATCTATGTTTTTGACACATCTGCAAAGGACGGATTGGGAACATACGTAATGGCTAACAGCGTATTGTTCGACGACACCGACGGAGCCATCATGCCACACACATCTGTCGTAAACGTTACCAAAGGGCACAAATATTACATCTTCGGAGCTGAAACAGGTGCTAATATCGACTTCTACGGAATGGATTTCATTGCATATTCTGACCCAGAATATACAACTACCACACAAGAAGACGCCAAAGGGACTACGATGATAAATATTCCTACTGTTGAAGAAGCGCAGGCAAACGGTTGGGAAGCACTCTGGGGTGACTACGCATACGGTTATATTATGCCAGAGAACTACACTTTTGCAGACAACGACGAGTTTAAGCTCTACCTCAACAAGGCCGCAAACGTGGCATCTGGCGTACAGTGCAAAGACGACTACAGCATCGCGCTGCAGATGGGCTCGTCTATGGAAAGAGAAAGCAACGAAGCCGTTTACATGCTTGAAGCTCTCTACAACGGCATGAAACAACCATACGCAGTGCTAACTCTCGAGCCTAAAGTAAGCGGAAAGATTTCTCTATGCTACAGCCGTGGAAAGAACAGCACATCCATATATGTTTTTGACACATCTGCAAAGGACGGACTGGGAACATACGTAATGGCAAACAGCGTTCTGTTCGACGATATTGACGGAGCCATCATGCCGCACACATCTGTCGTAAACGTTGCTAAAGGACACAAATATTACATCTTTGGAGCTGAAACTGGTGCGAACATCGACTTCTATTCTTTAGGATTTACAAGCTACAGCGACTCTAACTACAGCGGAACAACAGGAATAGAGAACGTTGTATCAAACACAGGCGCAACAATAAACGACGGTAAAATATACACAATCGACGGACGCTATATAGGCAAAGACAAAGAAAGTCTTAAAAAAGGCATCTATATAATGAACGGCAAAAAATTTATCGTTAAATAAAATTATCAATCTTACTGAACTATTTTAAGAACAAGAAGGCCAACTCATTTTACAACATAAAAGAGCAGGCCTTCTTGAATACTTTTAGAAATATATCAAAAGATATTTACTTGATTTTATTTAAATCTAACCAATCTATTAAATCATTATGAATTTATTTTCAAAACTACTACTTTCAACAATCCCGCTACTGCCGATGGCACAACAAGCAGAAGCTGCCATCGAAAACAGTCTCGACCCACCTTCTGTGGTGTCGGAGTGGAGCAATTCGTCAACTTATCCTAAAATAATAGACATAAACTTCAGCGATGAGATGTGGCCGGGACAGACCTGGACCGGAGAAACAGGTGCCGACTGCCCCGAATACGCTGACGGTGCCTATGTAAACACCATCATCGAAGTGCCGGCAAACGGAGGAGACGAAGTGAAATATCCAGTGCTGTTCCATCACTGCACATTTGCAAACAAGAAATCATACAATGGCTACGCCGGAGCCACAGCCGCATTCAGCCGCATGTATTATCTCGGACAAAACGCAACCGGAGCCGGAACATATCCTAACGACTGGACTGCTGAAGGACATACAAAATATATTGAAGACAACATAAAATACGGTGAAGACGGCAAGCCAATATACGGCGAAGCAGGATTTGTACAAATGTGCCGCGACGCATTCACCGACCGCGACCCTGAGACAATGGCGCCTGTATCTAATCACGGATGGATGGAGATTGACCATATACCATACGTTGAACGCATACAATGGGCATGGTCGTCGACATCATGGGGACGCGGAATAAAATGCGATATAAAAATAGGAGACGGCGACTGGCAGCCCCTTGTATGGATGGGTTCCGACATGCACAAGTTCGGTTACACATCATTCAGCGACCAGGGATATTTCATGGAGAACGTGATTGACGCCCACGACGTGTCGATACGCTGGCGCATATGGGACGGAGAAAATATGAAAGACCCTGTGCAGACTGATGAAAACGGACTGCCGGTGTTTGGAAAGAGCGAAAGTCCGTACACACAGCAGCAACCCACACGTGTCCACAAAATTCAGATATTCGGCTCTAAGATCACTGCCGAGCAGGCTCAGTATGCCAAGGACAACCCTGTGAGCGACGTGGGCGAGCTGTCGGACATTGAAGGCGGCGGAGACACTTCTGACGACAACGCACCCGACGCCAACGCTCCCATAGAGATGTACACCGTGGCGCAGGACGGCACAGGCGACTACACAAAGATACAGGACGCAATAAATGCCGTAAGCGAAGGCGCACGAGGAATAATATACATACGTCCGGGCGTGTATGAAGAGAACATCTATGCCGGAACAAAGACAAACAAGAACAAGTTTATAAGCCTCATCGGCGAAGACAAAGCTACAACAATTCTGACATCATCGGTCGACCGCGGCTCAAACAACCCGCAGAACACATATAACGACTGCGCCGCGCTCAACGTCTACACATCACGCTTCTATGCCGAAAACCTGACAATACGCAACACAAGCGGCAACGTCGGACAGGCCGAGGCTCTGTTTACGGCAGGCGACGCACACATATTCAACAACTGCCTGCTAAGCGGATACCAGGATACATACAAGGCAAACATAGGCGCGCGCGGATATTTTACACGATGCACCATTGAGGGCGCAACCGACTTTATATACGACAGCGGACTGGAATGGTTTGAGAACTGCGAGATTACATGTCTTAAAGGCGGAGGCTACATCACCGCAGCAGGCGACGCCGGACTGACACTTACCAAGACTCTCTATCCCGAACTGAGCACAGACAAGTTCTATGCAGGCCTGTTCTTCCGCAACTGCCGCATTGTTCCTGCTCCGAGAGTATCGGTAGGCGACTATTATCTGGGCCGTCCGTGGAAGGAGAAATGCGGAACAATGTTCATACAGTGTACGCTCGACGCACACATCAACGCCAAGGGCTGGAAAGAATGGAGCGGAGCCGAGAACAACTGCTCTTACTTTGAATACAAGAACGTTGACAAGAGCGGCAACCTGGTTGACACATCATCGCGCGCAGCATTCAGCCATCAGGCTACAGACGCCGAGGTTGCGGCATACATGAATCCGGAGTTCCTCTTCTCTAAATTCTCTGACGTTTCTTTCGACTATAACGCAATCCTGAACGGCGCTGCAGAGCCTTCAAACTTCAACGTGTCTGAAACCGGCTTCACATGGGACGGCGACGACAAGGCTGCCGGCTACCTCATTTACAAGGACGGCGTATTCGTAGACATGACGGCAGAGCCTTCTTACACAAAGGACGCTGACGACAACGCTACATACACCGTGAAGAGCATCTCGCGCCACGGCGTAACATCAGACGCCGTTGAAGCCAAGGAAGGCGCCATGACTGTCTCTTATACACATCTGACGCTGCCG
>ENA-OZHK01000156-OZHK01000156.1-human-gut-metagenome-genome-assembly--contig:-NODE-156-length-23564-cov-5.762602_pt1 | contig 23564 bp, 10 predicted proteins | sample MGYA00244048_ERZ653690 | MGnify/ENA primary metagenome ERZ653690 (study PRJEB26926, sample SAMN06165197) | human gut metagenome | biome: ENVO:00009003; feature: ENVO:2100002; material: ENVO:00002003...
GTATGATTTTAGGTCCGGCTACCACCGCCCGGGCTATGGCTACACGCTGTTGCTGACCTCCTGAAAGTTGCTGGGGGTAATGTTTGGCACGGTGGCTGATAGACATCCGCTTCATGACTTCTTCTACCTTCCGTTTCCTTTCGGATGCGGGAATGCCCATGTAAAGCAGGGGGAGTTCGATGTTTTCGTATACGTTCAGTTCGTCGATGAGGTTGAAGCTCTGGAATACGAAGCCGATGATTCCTTTCCGTAGTGCGGTACGTCTGGATTCGGGAAGCATGGCCACTTCGTTGCCGTTCAGGACGTAGCTTCCTGCTGTCGGGTTGTCCAGCAGACCGAGGATATTGAGCAAGGTCGATTTTCCACAGCCGGAAGGTCCCATGATTGCGACGAATTCTTTTTCCTTTATTTCCAGGTTTACGTTGTTCAAGGCCCATGTCTCCACTTCGTCGGTGCGGAATACTTTCTGCAGGTGGGCTACACTGATAATCGGATTTGAGTCTGTTGTTACCATATGCATGTTTTTTGTTTGGTCCGTTGTTTTTGACAGGTTATATATAATGCCGATGTTATTCAGCTCTCATGATGTCGGCGGGGTTGATCCGTACGGCTTTATGGATCTGCCAGCAGAGTGTACCCAGCGTGAGGAGGCCGACGATGGCCAGAGCCCACAGGAAGATGGTAGGTTCTACAGGGACTTTTACCGCATAGCCGAGGGTATAGTAATGAATCAGCAGCAGGGATGCGGGGACTGCAGCGACGAAGGCAAGACACAGCATGTATACGTATTTGCGCCACAGCAGCCGGTAAAGGTCTCTGTTCCGCGCTCCGTTTACCTTGCGGAGGGCTATTTCACGGTAACGCTGGCGGATGTCGAAAAGTGACAGTCCGAACAGGCCGAGGCATGAGATGATGACGGCCATTCCGGCAAAGATGCCGTAAAGGGTGGCGGTACGGTGTTCGGCCGCATAGATGTGTCTGACTTTATTCTCGAACAGATCATATTCAAAGTCTTCTGTGCCGTACACTTCTTTTTCCACTTTCTTCAGGAAACCGGTTACCGCCTTTTCCTTTCCCGGATAAAAGGCTATCTGGTAGTAGTCGCTGTATGAGAAGTTGCTTACCGAAAAGATCATCGGCCGGATACCGTCACTGATCCGCCCGTCGTAATAGTCGTCAATGACGGCCCGTATGGGGAGTGCATTGTCATCTCCTTTCAGTTTGATGGACTTGCCCAGGCAACTGGTGTATCCCAAGGCTTTCAATGCGGCTTTATTGACCACATAGAAGGACTCGAAACCGGACAGGTCGTCCGTTTCTGTTTCTGTCGTGGAAATGCTTCCTTCGATGACCGGCAATTCATAGAGCCTGAAGAATTCGGGGGTGGCATACCAGTTGTAGAGCGGGACCACTTGTCCGTCGGCACCGATGGCGTCCAGGGTATATTCACTGGTTCCCAGCCAGGTGGCGTCACTTGTCCATGTTTCAATGTCGGGGCAGGAATTCAACAACGAGGCTATCTGCCGCACCCGGCTTTTCCGGTTTTTCCGGTCTTGGGCCTTGTAGTCTTCACTTTCATGGTACAGTTTGGCTATCAGTATGTCTTTGGTCCGGAAACCGGGATCGGTCTGTAACATGACGTCCAACTGCCTGTTGAAGTAGCAGGCCAGGATAACCAGGACAAATGTCAGCAGGTACTGGGAGAAAAGCAGTCCCATACGCAGGCGGACCGACTGCCGGGAGTGGGTCGTGACATTCAGGCGTACGGCCGGAACTGTACGGGTATACTTCAGGTAGGGATAGACGGATGCAAGGAGCGGAAAAAGTACCAGCAACCCTATCGACAGTATGCCGTCGAACGGAGTATAGCTGAATGTCGTACCGAAGAACCGGGCTGTAGGGTGGCCGGTCAGCTCTACTGCCGCCCAGGCTACGGTCAGGGCAGCGAGCATCAGTAAGAGGTTTTCGACGTAGATTTGCAGGAAGATGCTTTTCGGAGATGCGCCGAATACTTTCTTCAGGCAGTATTCACGTGTACGTTTTTGCATGAATACCAGATAAAGGTTGATGAAGTTCAGCAGTCCGGTAAGCAGCAGGATGATACATACCGCCGTGAATATATGGAGCTGCTGCCGGTTCCCCCATTGATAGATACTGTCAATGGAACTTCCCAGTCCCGACCAGTACAGGTCTTTGTCGGATATCAGCTTGAACTGGTAACTTCTCCAGCCCGGATTGGACGGGCTTACCGGGCGTCTGATCCTGCCCGATGCGGCAATCTTCTTCAGGTCGGTTCCGGGAGTGAAGGAGTAGAATTCGATCGGCATCCTTGACCATAGGCTGGCCTGGAGAGAAGAGACCAGCATGTCGAAGTTCAGGAAACATTTGTTGGCCGGATCTTTCAGAATTCCTCTTACGGTCAGTTCTTTTCCGTTCGAGAACAGCAATGTCTTCCCTACCGGATTTTGTGTTCCGAACAGTCTCCTGGCAAAGCTTTCCATCAGGAGGGCCGATTCGGGGGTGTCGAGCGATAGTTCACCTTGTACGGTCTCGAAGTGGAAAAGCTGGAAGTAGTTATCGTCGGCTACCAATGCCTGCAAAGGATAGCGGTGCCTGTCCATCAGTATGAATTCGTTTTCCAGCGGAATGACGGTTGCCTTCGTCCTGATCCAGGCAGGATCGATGACGGCACTGTCCGATTCAAAAGTCAGCCCTCCCAGGTATCGGTTCCCTTCCATTTCTATCTCGATTCCGTACACCGAATTCCGGTCGGAACAATGACTGTCTACCGTCAGTTCCCGGTAGATGTAACGGATCAGGATAATACTGCACGCCAGACTGAAGGCCAGTCCCAACAGGTTGATTACCGTGTAGGTCCGGGCATGCAAGAGAAACCGTAAAGCATATTTCATCGTTTTCATATAATATATGGTGTTGTGTATGTGTGTCTGTCTTCGTGACCGGTTATCCGGATGGCACCAAAGGTATCATATCCTTCGGTAATTTTACCGGTGTTTTCCTGAATTTTAATTTCAAAAAGTGTGCCAACTATTCAAACTGTTGTAATACAGTGATATATGCAAATCTTGAAACTTATAAAAGTGTGCGTATACGCACAAAAAACGTGCGATGTAGCACGTACAGCACAATTCCTTTTTTTCTATATTTGCCTGTACCGTAAGGAGTGCGGTAGATAATAGGCCGATCTGATCTTATCACCTTAGTGATAAGATCGTTTCACCAATGTGATAAGAATTTATCACTCGGGTGATAATATCTTTTCACTTGGGTGATAAAATGAACGGATACTGTAAAACAGATGGATTATGGATGAAAAAGGGAAAATATTGATTATAGACGACAATGAGGATGTGCTTTTCGCTCTCAACCTGCTGCTGGAGCCTTATATGGAGAAGGTCAAGGTGACTACGCAGCCTTCCAGAGTGGAGTATTTCATGAAAAGTTTCCGGCCGGACGTTATCCTGCTGGACATGAATTTCCGTCGGGACGCCATCAGCGGGCAGGAGGGTTTCGATTGTCTGGAACAGATTCTGGCACTTGACCCTCAGGCGGTTGTTGTGTTCATGACTGCCTATGCCGATACCGACAAGGCGGTACGTGCCATCAAGGCGGGGGCTACCGATTTCGTGTCGAAGCCTTGGGAGAAGGAGAAACTGCTGGCTACACTTTCGTCGGCCGTGAAGCTGAGCCGTTCACGGCAGGAAGTGGGACGCCTGCAGAATCAGGTGAATATCCTGCAGGGAGGGGATGATCTGCCCGAACTGATAGGAAATTCACCGGCTATGATGCGGGTCAGGGAAACGATGGCAAAGCTGTCGGATACCGATGCCAATATCCTGATTCTGGGAGAGAACGGAACCGGAAAGGATTTGGTAGCCCGCATGCTGAAGTTCTTTTCCCCGCGCCGGCAGGACGTTTTTGTGACTATCGATCTGGGCAGTATTCCGGAGCAGCTGTTTGAAAGTGAGCTGTTCGGCTATGAGAAGGGGGCGTTTACGGATGCCCGCAAGTCGAAGCCCGGACGGATGGAAATGGCTTCGGGCGGAACCTTGTTCCTGGATGAGATTGGTAACTTGTCGCTGCCTATGCAGGCAAAGCTGCTTACCGCTATCGAAAAAAGGTGTATCACCCGGTTGGGGGCGGTAGAGCCGGTATCGATCGATGTACGACTGATCTGTGCCACCAATGCCGACCTGCGTCGGAAGGTGGACGACGGGACTTTCCGGCAGGATTTGCTTTACCGTATCAATACCATCGAGCTTCCTATCCCTCCCTTGCGTGAAAGAGGGGAGGATATTCTGCTTCTGGGCAGTCATTTCCTTACTTTATATAACAGGAAGTACAAGAAGGAAATCCGCGGCATGACCCGGGAGGCGAAACAGAAACTGATGAGGTATGGCTGGCCGGGTAACGTACGTGAGCTGCAGCATACCCTGGAGCGGGCTGTAATTCTGGCCGACCATCCGCTACTGCGTCCTGATGATTTTCTGTTTCCTCCTTCCGGAAAGTCGGTAGAAGCACCGGCCGACGGTGAACTGAATCTGGAGAAGGTGGAACGGAATGTGATAGAACGGGCTTTGCGTGCGAGCGGAGGTAACGTGACGCGTGCGGCCGAACTTCTGGGAATTACCCGGTTTACCTTGTACCGGAAAATGGAAAAGTTGGGATTATGAAAACATTCGTTTGTTCTTTGGTGGCCCATATCCTGGGTCTGCTACTGTCTGTTGCAGGTGCTACGCTGGCGTTTTACTGGCAGTTGTGGTTCTGCCTGGCGGTATGCGTACTCGTGGCGGCAGGACTGTGCTGTAACCTTTATCGGGTCCAGATGAAGCAGGTGGAAATGATGAGGCAGATTGTGGAAGGGATGAAACGCTCCGACTTCAGCCAGTTGCCTTATCCTGTTTTCCGTAACAGGGCCATGAATGAACTGGCTGCGGAATGGACTTCGGCCATAAAACAGGTCAGGGAGCGTCTGGCAGATGAAGAGGTGCGTCGTCAGTATTATGGAAATCTGTTGGATACGGTAGATACGGCTGTAGTGGTGGCCGACGGCGGCGGAAGGAACGAATGGATGAACAGGGCCGCCCGGGATTTGTTCGGCGATGTACACCGGATGCCGGATGAAGTATGGGACGGAATCAGAAAGAATGACCCGGTGATCCGCCTGGAAGGAAGCGTTCCGCCTGTCGATCTGGCCTTGTCGGCGGTCAGGGTGCAGTTGCAGGGGCGTGAATGTTACATGGTGAGTCTGAAAAACATCCACGGGGCACTTGAAAAGAATGAGATGGAAGCCTGGCAGAAGTTAATCCGTGTCCTGACCCATGAAATAATGAATTCCATCAGTCCGATTATATCATTGTCGGAAACGTTGAGTGAACGCACGCAGAGTCCCGGATCAGACAAACTTCTGCAGGAGCATATCCGGCAGGGGCTGCAGGTCATCCACCGCCGTAGCAAGGGATTGCTCGAGTTTGTCGAGAATTACCGTAAGCTTACCCGTATTGCGTCGCCAGTGAAGCGTTCCGTACAGGTCTCTTCCTTTTTCGCCGATCTACGCCGCCTGTTTCCCGATGAGGCCTTGCGTTTCGGTGAAGTTACGCCCTCGTGTGTGGTGCAGGCCGACCGTGCCCAGTTGGAACAGGTGTTCATAAACCTGTTGAAAAATGCTCGGGAGGCTTGTTCTGGCATTCCTTCTCCAGAGATAAAGGTCGAGGCTCTTTCCTGTTCGGGAGGTGTCACCTTTATGGTCCGTGACAATGGGGTGGGTATCCTTCCGGAAGTGGCCGAACGGATTTTCGTGCCTTTCTTCACCACAAAGTCGGGAGGGTCCGGAATCGGATTGAGTCTCTGCAAGCAGATCGTATCTCTGCATGGGGGATACATCCGGGTAGCATCGGAGCCGGGTAAGGGATCCTGCTTTACTTTGTTTTTTCCGGAAAATTAATTGTATCTATATTCGATTGTCGGTCAATTTCTTGCTGTCTTTCCGTTTTTGCCTCTTTGTATTCCGTCGGGCTTATTCCATTCAGTTTCTTGAATATGGTGGAAAAATGAGATTGACTGGTGAATCCAACGGCATAAGCTACCTGTGTGACGGTCAGGCTCTTGTCCTTTAATAGTCTGACTGCCTGTCGGATACGTAGGTTACGGATGAAATCACTGACTGGGAGTCCTGTGATTTCCTTGAGTCTCCGGTGCAGTTGTGAACGACTTATACCTACTTCCTGGGTCAGCAGTTCGACATTTAATTGCGGATTACTCAGATTTTCATTGATGACCTTCATTACCTTATCCATCAATAGCTGGTCATTGTCGGGCAAGGATATGGACGTTATCTTGTCTTCCTGCATCTGGTTTCCCGAAAATTTTCCTTTAAGACGGATCCGGTTGGTAATGAGGTTGGCAATAGAGACCTGTAGTTCTTCCATATTGAACGGTTTGCTCAAGTAATAGTCGGCACCTTGCTCCAATCCTTCCATACGGTTGGTAAACTCAGTTCTTGAAGTTAGCAGAATGACCGGGATATGATTTGTGTTGGGGTTTTTCTTCAGTTCCTTCAATAACTGGATTCCGTCCATACCGGGCATTGCCACATCCGATACGATAAGGTCGGGTAATGTCGTCACGGCTTTCTGCCAACCTTCCGTTCCGTTGGAGGCTGTATTTACCCGATAGGATGCCGACAGATTTTCTTGTAGAAAACGTAGCAGAGCTTCGTCATCGTCTATTGCCAGTACACGGTAACGGGTCTTGCTCCGCTCTGTCTTTTCAAGGGCAACTATGTTCTCTTCCTGTATCAGATAACTCGGTACGGAAGTGTTTACTACCTGATTTGCGGCTGCCATCTCTTCTTTTCGCAGATGTTGGCACCCTAAGGGCAGGCATATCGTAAACCGGCTTCCTTGGGTATCTTTCCGGTTCTCGGCATAGATTACGCCATGATGAATCTTGACCAGTGATTGGCACAGGTTCAGTCCGATTCCGAAACCCGGTAAGATGGAACCTTGGCTGGCATCACCTTGATAAAACCGTTCGAAGATACGTTTCAAATCTTTCTCGTTTAGCCCTCTGCCGGTATCCGAAACGGAAATTTCCAGATAATGACGTAAGGGACCCGTTGCCTTCGGATTGTTTCCTGTACATACATTAATCCGGATATCCCCTCCTTCCGGCGTATATTTTAGCGCATTGGCCAGCAGGTTTATCACTACCTTGTCAAAATGGTTCGGATCTATCCATACAGGAGGGAGATTTTCGGCAAACTCGGCCGTCAGGTGGATACCTTGTTGTTGGGCCTGTCCTGAAAACATTTCCAGCAGTTCCTTTATGAAGCGCTGTATGTCGGTCTTGGCCATCTGCAGGTGTATTTGTCCTTTGTCTATCCGTCGGATATCAAGTAGCTGGTTCAACAGGTTCAGTATGCGGTTTGTATTGTAGCGTATGGTTAGAAGTGATTTCACCGTTTCTTTGTCGTTGTTCTTTTTCAGCAATTGCTCCAAGGGCGAAACAATAAGTGTGAGCGGTGAACGGATTTCGTGTGCAATGTTAATGAAGAACTGGAGCTTCATTTCACCGGTTTTTTCCCGTTGTCTTCTTCGTATGGCGATATAGACCAGGTAACATGTTCCCAAGAGTAGCAGACCATAGAGTATTCGGGCTAACGGACTGAAGTACCAGGGTGAGGCAATGTGTATACCTACCGATTTGACTGGAGAATAACACCCGTTTTCACTGGCCCGTATCTCCAATGTATAGTTACCCGATGGAAGATGGTGGTATTGGATACGGTTTTCGCCTGGTTGTGTCCGGTTCCAGCTGTCGCCGAACTCTTTCAGACGGTATTCATAAAAAACGTTTCCCGCATCCCGGTAGTTCATCATGGAAACCAGAAACGTGAAAGTATTGTCCGAATAGGCCAGCTGAAAGTCTGTGGCCCGGATCGGTTCTTTGTCGGCGACAGGATGTCCGCCCGAAAGCGACTGGCGGTTTATTCTCCGGTCATAAACGTACATGTCGGTAATGAAAGGAGCCGTGTCAAATGTAACCTGGTATATATCTTTAGGTTGGAAGCTGGTAATACCTTTTTCCCCTCCCAGGTAGATACGTCCGTTCTGGTCTGTTGAATATCTTCCTTCCAGATAGACTTTGTCATGTAGTCCGTTTCCACTATAAAAGTTAGTGACTTTCCATGTCTTGCAGTCGATGAAATTGATGCCTTTTGTGGTGCTGCACCATAAGTTCCCTTGTTGGTCTTGTATTAGTCCGCAAATGATGTTATCAGATAACCCCTGTTCTGTAGTCCAAACCGAGTATTTATTTGTTCTTGAATTATAACATACCAGTCCTTGTCGGGTTCCTAACCAAATGGTATCATTTTTACCTTCTATTATGGAATAGCAGGACGTGAATTGGATGTCTGATTTGAAAGGGAAATCCAGAAAGTGTCTGGTCTTGGTATCGTAACAACTGATATATCCATAATGACCGAACCAGATTCGGTCTTTGGAGTCACAGAGTATAGAAGCAATCCAATTATTATATATATTTTTTTTACCAGGTAAAGGATGGCCTACAGAAAATAACTCTCCTTTTCTTGTGCGTAGTTGATAACGTAAAATTCCTTTTCCTAAAATTGATATGTATAGATTCTTATGCCGGTCTTCAGCAATGGTTCGGATAGCGAAATCTCCGGATACAGGATATTGCAAATGCAAGGTTCCGGTTTTTCTGTCCATTATGTACAGACCTTTTTCGTTCACGCCTATCCAAAATGTACCTTCACTGTCTTCGTACATGGATGATACACTTCCTGGTGTGGGAATGTTGCGGGTCACATGTCCATGGGAGTCGAACTGGAAAATACCATTATCCTCGATAGCACACCATAATACGTTTTGCCTGTCATTATAGATGGCGTTTATTTGTCCGGGAGTATCTGATAATGTTATGGGAAGATCGTAAAAATGGAAAGGCATGTCTTTGTGGGGTAACATCAACATACCTTGATAGGCACATCCTATCCAAAGATTTTTTAATCTGTCTTCAAACAATGCGGTTGCCTTGATCTTGTTTATATTGACAAAAGAACTGTAAAGGGTATTCATGTCCCGGATCTCTGTTGTTCCATGTGCGATGTACATCAGTCCCTGTCCGTATGTCCCTAACACAATGTTATCATCGGAAGTAAGTATTGCTGAATCGAAAACTATTTCTTTTCTGTTTCCAGTATAGGTTAATGGGACTAGCTGATCCGCTTCTTTGTTCCATATATATATTGCTTGTTTTAATACTATGTAAATATTGCCGTCTGTATCTTTTAGGATTGTTTCTATGTTTCCTAATGGCAGGTCATATCTTTTTTTTTCTCCAGTGAAAGGATTGGTACGGATGATGCCTTGTCTATCGGTACCAATCCAAAGATATTTTTGATTATCTTCAAGCATACATAAGATATATGGGGAGTATGTATCTTTCATTATAGGGTGTGCTTTCATTGTTTTAATATCTACTTGGAAAATTCCGGTTCCTGAAACATTGCACAAGAGTGTGTTGTCTGAACATTGAAGTATACCGGTGATTCTTCCTCCGGTATCTGCGTTATCAAGAACTACAGATTGAAAATTGTCACTTTCCGGTAAATATCGCTGAAGGCCGGATGCGGTACCGATCCAAAGCGTCTGCCTATTGTCTACATATAATGAATGAACTTCATTGTCTTTTAGTGAGCAGGAATCTTGCCTGTCATGAAAATAAGAAACGAACCGTGTCCCGTCGAAACGGTGTAATCCGTGTTTGGTTCCAATCCATAAGAAATTGTCATTGTCTTGACATAAAGCATTGATGGATTGGCTCCCGATCTTTTCTTTATCGAAGAAAATCAGATTTTGTGAGAATGTCAGTTGTGCTAAACATCCCAGTAATATTGTCAGAATGGCTTTCATGTCCTTTGGTTTATAGTTTTACAAAAATATACTTTTTCGTGAGGGGTATGAAATGCAGATAGACGATTTCGCCGTTTTTTTGTAGCGGTGCAACCTTTATGAATGATTTTGAGACAAAAAAGAATGTATAACGACAAAAAAGAATGGATGCGGCACGGATGTGGATTATAGTCTGGACTGGTCTTGTTATTTTTGTATGGAAAAGGTGCGATAAAATAATTTTTAGGATATGATTGTATGAAACAGATTGTCATTATTTCCATTATTCTTCTGACGATGTTCGGATATACAGGCAAGTGTGAACCGGTAAAGACTGGCCTGTTGAGTGGGGTACCTCAGTATGTCCGGTATGAAGGTTCGTCCGGCGCTTTCTGCATTGCGGCAAAAGGTAAGGCGGCTGCCGTCTGTGTCTCTCCTGAAGATTGGGAGGGGGTGATCCGTGCGGCCGGTGACCTGGTAGACGATATTTATAAGGTAACGGGTGTAACAACAAGGCTGGAGAAGGTCACTTCACCTGCATCACAATCCGTCATCATCGGTACAGTGGGGAAGAGTCCCTTGATAGACCGGCTGGTTGCCGAAGGTAAAATAGATGTGTCTGCTATCAAAGGACGGTGGGAATCGTTTCTGATACAGACCGTAGACGGAAATCTGGTTGTTGCCGGAAGTGACAAACGTGGCACTATCTATGGTATCTACGACATTTCGGAAAAGATGGGGGTATCGCCGTGGTATTGGTGGGCGGATGTACCGGTACGTAAAAGTCCATCTGTCTATGTGGCGGCCGGCAAGTACGTCCAGCCTTCGCCTAAAGTGAAATACCGTGGCATTTTCATCAATGATGAATGGCCTTCGTTCGGTGGTTGGGCATCGGCTAAGTTCGGGGGATTGAATTCACAAATGTATGGCCATCTGTTTGAGCTCTTGTTGCGCTTGAAGGCAAACTATTTCTGGCCGGCTATGTGGGCTACAGCCTTCAATGAGGATGATCCGCAGAATCCTGTTCTGGCAGACCGATACGGTATCATTATGGGGACATCGCATCATGAACCGATGATGCGTGCCCACAAGGAATACACGAAGAGAAAAGAGGAGGTAGGGGCATGGAATTATGCCACGAACAAGGAGAACCTTGATAAATTCTTTCGGGAAGGGTTGGAACGGAACAAGAATTTTGACAACCTCATCACCATTGGCATGCGTGGCGACGGTGATGTGGCAATGGGTAACGGCAGTGATGAAGAGAACATGAAGGTATTGCGTGACGTGATAAAAGGGCAACGTCAGATCATACAAGACGTGTATGGGAAAGATCCGTCGGAGGTGCCGCAACTTTGGGCGATCTTTACCGAGGTGCAACGGTATTACGACAAGGGATTTACGGTGCCTGATGATGTGCTTCTGCTCTTTTGCGACAATAATTGGGGCTATATCCGCCGGGGTGGCCCGTTGAAGGAGAAACAACGTAAAGGAGGATTGGGCCTGTATTATCATATTGATATGAACGGAGGCCCGTGGAATGACCGTTGGGTGAATACATCGCCCATACCGAAACTCCGAGAGCAGTTTCATCTGGCCTATGAAACTGGAATCGATGACTTGTGGATCATTAACGTCGGCGATTTAAAGCCTAAGGAACTCCCTATTGATTTCATTATGCGTTATGCCTGGAACCCGGATGCCATTCCGGCCGACAAGGTAGATGAGTATACGCGGGAGTGGGCAGGACAGAACTTCGGTGACGAATATGCGGAGGATGTGGCCGACATCGTTTCAAAATATGCCAAGTATAATCTTTGGCGCAAGGCCGAGGTACAGGTTCCCGGTATCTTCAGTGTGGTGAATCACCGGGAGACAGACCGGGTGGAACGGTTGTGGCAGGATTTGGAAGAAGAGGCGGAACAGCTCCGGGCACGTATTCCGAAAGAGGAGCAGGATGCCTATTTCCAGTTGGTGTATTATCCGGCGGTCGCATCTTCCGGCATAGCCCGGATCTATTCGGCCGTTACCAGGAATCATCTTTATGCCCGTCAGGGCCGGCCGTCGGCAAACGGCTATGCCAAGTTGGCGGAAACCTTGTTCGAAAGGGATTTGAGTCTCAGCCGGTACTATAATGATACGTTGGCAAACGGTAAATGGAAGAATATGATGTCCGACATCCACATTGGCTATACCCAGTGGTCGATGCCTGAAAAAGCCAAGTTGCCTGAATTGAAATCGGTCGACCGGTTGGAAACTCCGGCCATGGGAATCAGTGTAGAAGGAAGCGAGGCGACGGAAGCAGAGGGAAAACTGGAACTTCCGGTATTCGACGCCTTGCTTGACCAGACATATTATATTGATCTCTTTAATCGTGGCAAGGGTAGTTTTGATTTTACGGCCGTGGCATCGCAACCTTGGATCAAGGTCAGCACCGGAAAAGGGAAAGTAACGGAAGAGAAACGGATTGAGGTCGGCATTGATTGGGAAGCGCTTGCCGACGGAACACACGAGGCCCGTCTGGATATTCAGAGTGGAAAGGTGGATGTGCCAGTCGTGATACGGGCCGTAAAGGGAAGTGTGCCTGAAAGTGACACACCTTACTTCGGGAATCTGAGTGGAAGCGAATTCTCCATACCTGCCTACCTTTATAATAAGAATGTGCCGGCTCAGAAAGCTTCATGGACTGTCTTGCCCGATTTGGGTAGAGGGAAGGCGTGTATGGGTATCGTTCCGGTAACGGCAGAGAGCGTATCTCCCGGAGATGCACCGTATCTGGAATACCAGGTATTGTTGCCCGATACGGGGAATCTGTCCGTCTGCATCGGTATTCTGCCGGTACAGGACGTCTATCCCGAAAGGGGGTTGCGCATTGCGGTAGGTCTTGATGATAAAGAGCCGCAGGTAATCGATGCGCGGCAAGGATTCCATGACGAGTTCAGGGAATATACCCGGGCCAATCTTGCCAAATCGCCCAACCTGAAACCTTTGCCTTGGCAGGATAGAAGTATCAGGCTTCTCGGGAAAGGGCAGCCCCGTCGTGACGAGGTATTCGACAACCAACGTTGGCTTACCGTAAAATTGGATGTGGAAGAGGCCGGTATGCACACCTTGAAAATTTTCATGGTCGATCCTGAAATTGTCCTTGAACGCATTGTCGTGAATCCCGACAACCGCCATCCGAGTTATTTTGGTGCTCCGGAGAAACGGCACGGACAGGAAACCGGCCTTGATTGACGGACATGGGGATGACCGGATGTTACAAGGATATGAATGCGTTTGATTTTGTATGAATAAATTGTTTTATACCGCAGGCGCATGTTTTTTAATCTGAATTTATTATTTTTGAATCAGTATATATTTATTATGATGCCATGAAGAAAAGAAACCGTTTTATTCGTATGATTGTACCGGCTCTGCTGGGAGCTTTTTCCTGGTTTCATACGCCAGAGGTGCCGGCGGCCAATCCGTTCCTGCCTTTGTGGGAATACATCCCTGATGGGGAGCCTTATGTATTTGAAGACCCCGACCAACCGGGCAAGTACCGGGTCTATGTCTACGGGTCGCATGATTCCATGAAGACAGAGTATTGCGGGCGCGAGCAGGTGGTGTGGTCGGCTTCGGTGGATGATTTGAACAACTGGCGCTATGACGGAGTGATATTCGAGTCGAAGACCGATGCCGAAGGCAATCTGCTGAATGTGGACGGTACCGGTGATATACTTTATGCCCCCGATGTGGTGGAAGTGACGGGTAAGGACGGGAAGAAGACCTATTACCTTTATCCCAACAACCAGGCTGGCGGACGCAACGGTATGATAGCCAGGTCCGACCGTCCTGACGGACCGTTTACGGTATGCAACTGGAGCAAGGAATCGCCCAAGACTACAGATGGAGTATTGGCCTTTGATCCGGCTGTATTCGTGGATGACGACGGACGGGTATACGGCTACTGGGGCTTCGAGGAGTCGTTGGGTGCCGAGCTTGATCCTGCTACCATGGCTACCGTAAAACCGGGGACCCGGATTGTGAAGGATATGGTATCAAGCCGCAAGCAGGACGGGGTATTCCGCTTTTTCGAGGCTTCGTCCATCCGGAAGATCAAGGATAAGTATGTCTTTATATACAGCCGTTGGACGGCCGAAGGTGAATTCGGTTTTCCCGGCAGCAACTATACATTGGCTTATGCCTATAGCGACAACCCGTTGGGACCTTTCACTTATGGCGGTACGCTGATTGACGGCCGTGCCCGTGGTGTGGATGCCGAAGGCAAGCCTATCCTGACGGCTACACCGGGTGGAAACACCCACGGTAGTATTGTGGAGATTAAAGGCCAGTGGTATGTGTTCTATCACCGCCAGTGCGGAACGAACGAATATGCCCGTCAGGCAATGGTGGCTCCCATCGAAGTGAAGGTGACCGAGGGGCCTGGAGGTAAAGTGGAGATAACGGAAGGGGAATATACGTCCGAGGGTTTCGAAACGGACGGTCTTAATCCTTATAAGCGCTATTCGGCCGGTATTGCCTGTTACTATACAGGACCGCGTCCGGCCTATAACGAGTGGCCTAATTTCTTCTTTTCGGGCTCTTACGTTCAGCCTACGTATGGTGACGAGACGAATTTCGATGCGCTCTATGACCTACGTGTGAACAGCAATCCGGTGGTGAACAATACGGCAGGTTCCATTGTCGGATACAAATACTTTAACTTCAGCCTTCTTGATCCGGATAAAGAAGCCGAGCTGCTCCTCTCCCTCAGACCGTTGGGAGTGGAAGGTACTGTCGACGTCATGGTGGGCAGTCCCTGGACCACCGCCGGAGGGGTGAAGATCGGTACGTTGCACCTGGACAAGGATGCCCGGCAGGAAATTACCGAGATGCGTATTGATGTTCCGAAAGCCAAGGATTTCAAGGGTAAGCAGGCCTTGTTTTTCGTCTTTTCCTCTGATACGCCCGACAAGTCCCTTTGTGAACTCCATAACCTGGTATTTGCCGGACGCTGAGGCCGGATGTCTTTTTTAGGAGCGGATTACACGTTACCTTTTTCGGTTTCTCACATTTATTCGTACCTTTGCTGGCAAAACAAAAGAGAATAAAGACATGATAGCAAGTATTGTATGGGATGTAGACCCCGTGTTGGTGCGTCTCGGATCGGTTGAGCTTCGTTGGTACGGGCTGATGTGGGGGGTGGGATTCATCCTTGCCTATGAAATGGTATCCCGGCTGTTCAAGAAGGAGAAATGTCCCGACAACTGGGCTGACAAGCTGTTTGTATATTGTATTGTCAGCAGTGTGATCGGAGCCCGGTTGGGGCACTGCCTGTTTTATGAGTGGGATTATTACGGAGCCCATCCGATAGAGATCCTGAAAATATGGAAGGGTGGTCTGGCCAGCCATGGCGGTGTGTTTGCCCTGATTCTGGCTCTGGTATGGTACTCGAAGAAAGTCACGCGGAAAAGTGTATGGTGGCTGTTCGACCGTATGATTCCGGCCGTGGCCGTGGTATGTATGTGTATCCGTTTCGGTAACCTGATGAATTCGGAGATTTTCGGATTCCCGACTTCCGCGCCATGGGGATTTGAGTTCATACGTTCGCGTGAATGGCAGGAACTTTATAACCGTGACGGTGTGGCCCAGGCTTGTCATCCTACCCAGATATATGAGATGCTTTACTGCCTGGTAGCTCTGATCGTTTCATGGGTGATGTATCACAAGTATCATCTGCAGAAATACATCGGACTGATAACAGGTGTGTCACTGATCATCTTTTTCGGTTCCCGTTTCGGGTTGGAATTCATGAAGAACCCGCAGGTTGCGCAGGAAGTGGGGATGACTTTGAACATCGGTCAGCTCCTGAGCCTTCCTCTGATATTGCTTGGTATTTATCTTATTGTAACCTGTAAGAAACGTAGGGAAGAATTCTGATATTCTGCTATTTCCGGTTCCCGATAATAAAAATGTTTCATCCTCCACAAAGAATGTTTCATGTAACATTATTTGTGGAGGATGAAACATTTTTTATATACCGTTTTATGCCGACTCTGTAATTTTACGGCACCGTTTTCGGACGGCATGGTATTTAAATTCAATTTTTATGTTAAACTTAATCTATATGTGTAAATGGGAAGCATAAGAAGAACATTCTGTCTGACACTCCTATTTGTTATGGTGTGTTCAGTGCTGCGAGCACAAAGTTTACAAGTTTCGGGAACTGTCGTTTCCAAAACAGATGGGGAGCCTGTTATCGGGGCTACTATCCTTGAACGTGGTACAACCAATGGTACGATTACCGATTTTGACGGTAAATTCTCTTTGACGGTAAATCCGGCATCTGAAATCTCAATTTCCTATATCGGTTTCAAGACTCAGATATTGAAGCCCCAGAGCGTGATGAATGTCATTCTGGCAGAAGATACGGAAATGTTGCAGGAAGTTGTTGTAACGGGTTACACTACCCAGCGTAAGGCTGATTTGACAGGTTCTGTAGCTGTTGTTTCTACCGATGCGTTGAAAACGGCTCCGGACCCAGACCCGATGAAAGCTTTGCAAGGAAAAGTAGCTGGTATGACAGTTACGACCAACGGTTCTCCGAGTGGTACGGCTACGGTACGTATTCGTGGTATCGGTTCTTTCAACTCTTCTCAGGATCCGCTTTATGTGATCGATGGTGTGCCTACCAACATGTCTCTGAATTCATTGAATGCCAATGATATTGAGAGTATGCAGGTATTGAAGGATGCGGCTTCCGCTTCTATCTATGGTTCACGAGCTTCTAATGGTGTAATCATCATTACTACTAAAAAAGGAAAGAAGGCAGACAAGGTGAAAGTAGATTTCTCTGCTAATCTGACTGCTCAGTTCTATTCTTCTCAGTCATTGATGGATGTATGTAATTCATCGGAATACGCCACTGCTATGGCGCAGGCCGCATTGAATGACGGACTGGATCCGGTAGCGTATGCCAGTAACTATGGCCTGAACTTAAATGCAGCTTCAGGTACACCGATTACAGTTTGGGACCCGAGTACCAGCCAGTATATGAATTATACGGTCAATGGTTTGTATGACGGATATATCAACAGCAAGAAGACGATGCGTTATGCGGATACAGACTGGTTGGATGAAATTTCAAGAGTCGGTTTTTCGCAGAATTACGATATCTCTCTTTCTCATGCGAATGACAAACATTCTACCATGTTCTCATTGGGTTACAAGAAGAACAACGGTATCTTGAAATATACGGATTTTGAGAATATTTCAGCCCGTATGAACTCTTCATACAATGTGAACAAGTATATCACTATCGGTGAAAATTTCACGATGACTTATTCAAGTCAGGTGGATTGCGCTCCGATGGAAAATGCGTTGAAGATGGCGCCGATTGTGCCGGTATATGAAGAAGATGGAACCACTTTCTCTGGTCCGGTGGGTGGTATGAGTGACCGTCAGAACCCGATGCGTGAACTGTATCACAACAAAGACAATCATTTGGACTACTGGCGTCTGTTTGGTAACGGATATATCGATATCAAGCCTTTCAAAGGTTTTGTATTCCGTTCTAACTTCGGTATCGATACGTATAACTCACTCATTAACTCAATGACACATACCTTCCATTCTGATATTGTCAACAATGACATTGCGAAGACGACATTGACCAATAAGAATGAAGTGAACTGGACATGGTCAAACACCATCAACTACAATTTCAAGATTGCGAAGAAACATGATTTCAATGTTTTGCTTGGATCTGAATTGTCAAAGCAGAGTTCACTTGAATTCGGTGCTTATTCAGAAGGTTATGCATTGGAAGATGTGGATTATATGTGGCCGAACGCTGCTACAGGCGTCATGAAGAATACAGGTGCGAAAGTGGGTTATCGTCTGGCTTCTTTCTTTGGTAAGATTGACTATAACTTCGATGACTTGGTGCTGGCTTCATTTACTATCCGTCAAGATGGTTCTTCCCGTTTTGGTAAAGGTCACCGTTGGGGTACTTTCCCGGCAGCTACATTGGGTTTGCGTGTATCTAAATGGATCAAAGCAAACTGGATGGATGATTGGAAAGTGAGATTGTCTTGGGGACAGACTGGTAACCAGGCAATTGATAACAATGCACAGTTTGGTTTGTATGTAGTGGATTACGGATTGGACCGTGTGACTTCTACCGCATACGACTTGTATCTTCAGGGTTCAGGAACTTTCCCTTCAGGATATCGTGCAACTCAGCTTGCCAATCCTAATTTGAAATGGGAATCTGCTACACAGTATAACGTAGGTACCGACTTTACACTCTTGAACGGCAGTTTGTATGGTACGATCGATGGATATGTGAAGAATGTAGGTGACATGTTGATTAATCCGGCTTATCTGGGTGCAATTGGTGAAGGAGGTGCTTCTTGGTTGAATGGTCCTTCTTTGCGCAACTGGGGTATGGAATTCAACGTAGGATACCGTAAGTCACTGGCTTGTGGACTGGGCTTGGATGTCAGTGCCAATATAGACTTCTTCCGTAACAAGGTTACTTATCTGCCGTCGACTACTACTGGAGCTTATGCCCATACTTCTAAAGAAAATTTGGTCGAATCAGGTATGCCTTATGGTTCTTCTGTAGGATATATCGTAGAAGGCTTGTTCCAGAACCAAGCTGAAGTCGATGCTTCCGGACAAGCTAATGCCCGTGTGGGTGGTTTGAAATATGCAGACCTGGATGGAGATGGTGTCATAACTTCCGATGACCAGGATTGGATTTATAATCCGGTTCCTGCTTTTTCTTATGGTTTGAACATCGCATTGAACTACAAGAATTTCGATTTGACAATGTTCTGGCAGGGCGTTTGCAATCAGGATGTATATAACAACCAGAAAGCACAGACTGACTTCTGGAGTATTGTGGATGCTGGTTCTAACAAAGGAACCCGTTTGTTGGATGCCTGGAATACAAACAACACCAGTTCTACTATTCCGGCTTTGACTACCAATAATACTGCTGATGAAGGTAGAGCTTCCAGCTACTATGTAGAAAATGGATCGTATATGAAATTGCGTACCCTCCAATTTGGATACACTGTGCCTACTACTTTCTTGTCTAAGTTTAAGATGTCTAGTGCCAGAATCTACGTGTCAGGTCAAAACCTGCTGACTATCAAGAGCAAGAGTCTGACTTGTCCGGACCCGGAAAATCCGAACTGGAATTACCCGCTTGCAACTTCTGTATCATTTGGTTTACAAATTGGTTTCTAATTTAAAATAATGAATATGATGAAAAAATATATACTGCTGGCAGCTTGTGCATTGGGTTTGTCACTGAGTAGCTGTGAAGATTTCTTGAATTATACTCCGACTGCAGTAGTAGACGAAGACAAGGCCTTCTCAGATCCGGAGAAAATGGTAAATGCGGCTTACGCTATGTTGGGCGACTGTTGGTACACTTATCCGTTCAACTTGTTCCCTTATGGCGACGTGAGTTCGGATGACTGTCTGAAAGGTGGTTCAGGAACCACGGATACAGGTTATCATGCTTTTGATATCTGGACTACTCTGACTTCCACTACTCCTGGTGAGATGGATGAATTGTGGTATCGTTTGTATGTAGCCATTTCCCGTTGCAACCGTGCATTGCTTGCGCTGGAACGCAATGGCGATCAGCTGGGCGAAGATGTGAAAACGCAGCGTGTAGCCGAAATGCGTTTCTTGCGTGGACATTTTTATTTTAAACTGCTGACGGTATTCCGTCAGATTCCTTGGATTGACGAACAAGTAGTGGAAGATAATTCGTATGAACAGGTCAGCAATACTGCCTTGAGTTATGAACAGCTTTTCCAGAAAGTGATTGATGATTTTAAGGCTGCTTATGACGTGTTGCCGGTGAAAGAACCGGGTGAAGACGGTCGGGCCAATAAGGTAGCAGCAGCTGCTTATCTGGCTAAATGCTATCTGACTTTGGCTTGGGGAGACGGATATGAAGCTACTACTGGTGAAAGCCATATCAACTCTGAATACATGCAGAAGGTGGTAGACTATACGGATGAGGTAGTGGCTTCCGATTACGGATATCTGGAAGATTATGGTGACATCTTCTTGCCTGCTTACAAGAACAGTAAGGAGTCTGTCTTTGCTGTACAGTGTTCGGATTACGAAGATGACAATACAACTTATGGACGTGCCAACTGGTCGAACATGCTGAATGGTTGCTGGCAGATGTGGTCTTGCGGATGGGATTTCCACAAACCTTCTCAGAATCTGGTGAATGCCTTCAAGACCAAGAACGGCCTTCCGATGTTTGATGACTATAATAATGAAATTGATTATCCGATTAACGGTCAGCCGACCAGTCAGAAATGGGATCCGCGTTTGTTCCACACTGTAGGTATGCCGACCTTCCCTTACAAGTATGAAGCTGAATATACGATGACTACTGCCAATTCACGTACGCCGAATACTTACGGATACTATACTTCCTTGAAAGAAGTTCCTCAACGTTCTGAAGGAGAAACCTACAACGGTTCATGGCAAGCTTTTGCAATGAATGATTACGTATTCCGCTATACGGACGTAATGCTGATGCGTGCGGAAGCGCTGATTGAGCTAAACAGATTGAGCGAAGCGGAGAACATCGTAAATGATATCCGTAACCGTGCTGCACAGTCGGTCGACAAGCATATCAGCTATGCAAAAGACCAGTGTGAGATTGCTCTCTATCCGGACAATTATTTCTCAAACAAGGAAATTGCACGTAAATGTCTGCGTTGGGAACGTCGTCTGGAAATGGCCATGGAAAACGGACGGTTCTTTGACTTGCGTCGTTGGGGTATTGCCTCAGAAACATTGAATGCTTATTTTGAAAGTGAACAGCATGACGTTTATGAGGGTCAGCCCTATGGACAGTATTACAAGGATGCTCATTTTACGTCTGGAAAGAACGAATTCTTCCCTGTGCCATACAATCAGATGTTCTACATCCCTGGATTGTATACTCAGAATAAAGGATATGAATAAATTGTGGATAGGATGATTAAAATATTATTTTTATGAAGAAGTATACATATACAATAAAAGCTGTGCTTTTGGGAGCCTTTTTAGCGATGGTACCATCTATGCAGGCAGAAGACTTGTCTGTCCGTCACTTGGCAAACGAGCAGAATATAATTGTCCTGGATCAGGCGAAGAAGTTTTTACTTCTTCCCGTCCAGGAGGACGCTCCCGAAGGTAAGATCAATGTCATCATTGATAATGAAGCACAGTTAGGCCAGAGTATCAACATCCGTCTGGCCCGTGAAAAGGTTGATTATTATGTTCCTTTGGATTTGTCTGCCTATGCCGGTAAAACATTTTCTGTAGATGTTACAGGGGTTCCGGCAGAAGCCTTGTGTTGGAAAGAAATCAGTCTGTCGGATACATTCGACATGTCCAACCGGGAGGTTTTCCGTCCGGTTTATCACCATACTCCGGTTTACGGATGGATGAACGATCCTAACGGAATGTTCTATAAAGACGGTGTCTACCATCTGTATTTCCAGTATAACCCTTACGGATCCATGTGGGGAAATATGACGTGGGGACATGCTACAAGTAAGGATCTGGCTCATTGGACTTACGAAGGTACTGCCATTCTTCCTGATGCGTGGGGTACGATTTTCAGTGGCTCCTGTGTAGTCGACAAGGACAATACGGCCGGCTTCGGAAAAGGTGCTGTGGTAGCATTCTATACTTCGGCCAAACCTACTCCGTGGGGTGACGTGCAGTCACAGAGCATGGCCTATAGCTTAGATAACGGCAAGACGTTTACTAAATATGAACATAACCCGATACTGACTTCAGCCGAGCGTGATTTCCGTGATCCGAAAGTCTTCTGGTATGCTCCGGGAAAGCATTGGGTAATGATGCTGGCCGTGGGACAGGAAATGCAGATATATTCTTCTTCCGACCTGAAGAATTGGACGAAGGAAAGCAGTTTTGGTTCTATGCAGGGAGCACATGGCGGCGTCTGGGAATGTCCGGATCTGGTAGAAGTGCCGGTTGAAGGCAGTAAAGAAAAGAAATGGGTGCTGATCTGTAACTTGAATCCTGGAGGACCTTTCGGAGGCAGTGCCACACAGTATTTTGTCGGTTCTTTCGACGGGAAGAAATTTGTGAATGAATCGCCTACCGTAACCAAATGGCTTGACTGGGGAAAAGACAATTATGCGACGGTTACATGGAGTAATGCACCGGCCGGACGCTGCATTGCATTGGGATGGATGAGTAACTGGCAGTATGCCAACAATGTTCCTACCAAGCAATATCGCAGTACGAACACTATCGCTCGTGACCTGACACTTTTCCGCTCTGGAAATGAATTGTATTTGAGAAGTACTCCTTCGGCCGAAATCCAAAAGGCGCGTGACGGGAAGGTGAATATACCATCCTTCAAAGTTGAAGGCAAGCATGAAATCGCAAACTTGTTTGAAGGTAACGAAGGTGCTTATGAACTGGTAATGAAAATTCAGAATGCCGGAGCTTCCAGAATCAAGTTCTGTCTGCAGAACGGAAAAGGTGAGGAAGTGGCCATGTATTATGATACGGTACGCAAGCAGTTTGTGATGGACCGCAGTAAAAGTGGAATCGTTGACTTCAGCCGTGATTTCCCTGCTGTGACTGCAGCGCCGGTGGAAGGGACTGACGAGATAAGTCTGCGTCTGTTTGTAGACCGTTCCAGCATTGAGGCCTTTGGTGACGAAGGAAAATTTGTAATGACCAATCTGGTATTTCCTGCAGAGCCTTATAACAAGTTGGCTTTTGAAGCGGATAAGGGTGGTTATACAGTCAAGTCACTGAATATTTATAAGTTGAAATAACTGGTTTCAGGGAGACATCTTTGTCGGACCCTGTATGGAATGAAAGCTGGGCTTGGATTATGCCTGATGGAAGGTGTTATATCCGAGTTTATAAAAATGTTACATCGTGTAATAAAAATGTTTCATGAAACAAATTTGTTATACGATGTAACATCCCTTACACATGCCAGAGAAATGCTTGCGTACCTTTGGCGCAAATAAAAATCAACTCTTTCATACAAATTTTAATGCTATGAAGACTGAAAAGAAACAGCTTTGCAATCGTATGGGAGCCGCAATCCTGCTGCTCGCTTTAGCTTGTGTAAACGGATACGCACAAGAAGAAAACAAATCATCAAACAACGACGGTAATTCGAAGGAAGAAGGTAACCGTAATGTAATGTTGAATGCTGCCAGCGCCAACGGACCCCGTGAGATCCAGATTGGTCTTCCCTCTGCAGATGTGAATGTATTGGAGAATGGTATGCCTGTGACTTATGCAACGAATCCTCATACCGTAAATTCATTGTGGCGTGCCGATGCCAGTTTGAGCCATGTGGGGCTTCTTAAGATTTCAGAAACGGCCATTACAACCGGTAATATCGGATATGCGGTAAATTCCTTTACCCAGTTAGGACAGAAAGGTTTCCATGGAACTCTGAATTATAAATCCAACCATTTCGGTATGCAGGAATTTTCACTGAACCTGAATGGTGAAATTGCAAATGACTGGTTCTATAGCGGTAGTATCTATCAGGACTGTCTCTTATACACATCTCCGAGCCCACGAGACCGTACTAGATCTCGT
>ENA-OZHK01000158-OZHK01000158.1-human-gut-metagenome-genome-assembly--contig:-NODE-158-length-23512-cov-6.720382_pt1 | contig 23512 bp, 24 predicted proteins | sample MGYA00244048_ERZ653690 | MGnify/ENA primary metagenome ERZ653690 (study PRJEB26926, sample SAMN06165197) | human gut metagenome | biome: ENVO:00009003; feature: ENVO:2100002; material: ENVO:00002003...
GAGATCTAGTACGGTCTCGTGGGCTCGGAGATGTGTATAAGAGACAGGTATAAGACCGGTAGCCGGAATGACACTATGATTTTTGAGCGCAAACGTTCCGGCAACGATTGGGATAATGTTATTGCGCCTCAGTTTATGAAAGAAGAGGGCGGGCAATTCTTAAAATACTTGATTGACGGTACGCCAACGAAAGGTACTTTTCTAAATGAATATATTGAACGCAACGGAAAAGGAATTGATGCTGTCAAGTTGGCACGTAAGTGGTTTGAGAATCTGAATATAATATTTCCGAAGACGCATCGGACTGACTTCCCGTTCCGGGTTGTGAGCGACAATCAGTTTAAAGTCATGATGCGTAGACTGCTTGAATATTTCGGTACCGGCATCTCTGACATTTGTCGCGTAGAGTCTAAGCCCGAAGAATTAGGCATTCCCGACGAAATCAGGCAGAAAATAGAGGAAAGTCTTGCGGGCAAAGACACCAATACGGGTGTGGTTATTCACAATGAGAATCGTTTTATCTTTGCAGAAAAAGACAAGTCAAAGAACTTGAAGTGGCACGAACTGAAAACCATCCACAAGAAAGAAGGCTGCAGTTCGGATTATATATTCGAAATGTTTGAAGAGTCTGACGGCACATCACGTCTATTCGACTTTATACCAATGCTTATTGATATGCATGCCAATGATGCCGTCTATCTGATTGATGAAGTTGACAGGAGCTTACACCCTATGCTGACATTGAAATTGTTGGAGATGTACAACAGCTTGCTCCGAAGCGATTCGCAAATGCAGCTGATATGCACCACTCATGAGTCAAGTCTGCTCTCTACGGCTCCTATCCGTCAGGATGAAGTATGGTTCGTGGAGAAAGATAAAAACGGAGAAAGCCATTTGTCTTCGCTCTGCGAATACAAGCCGAGGAAGAATGTGCAGAAAGGTTATCTGAATGGTCGCTATGGGGCGATTCCATTCTTTGGCGAATTAGATAATATTCATTGGGACGATGCGAAACAGGAATAGTTTGATACGTGAGCGCCGTGAGGCTTTTCGCGACGCCCGTCTGATAGTCATAGCCTCCGAGGGCAAAGATACGGAGCGGATATATTTCAAGGCATTGGCAAAGGAATATACCAATCCCCGCGTACATGTGCATATATTAAAGAGGAGTGAGGACGAGAAGAACAATTCAAGTCCGGAGCATGTGCTTGAACAGCTTAATGAATACAAATGCCAGTATGAGTTGGAGGCTGATGACGAGCTTTGGTTAGTAACGGATAAGGACCATTGGACAGAGGCAATGCTGTCTCGTGTAGCCACAGAATGTATGCAGGATGTATCCATGCACATGGCTTTAAGCAATCCTTGTTTTGAGCTGTGGCTCTTATTGCATTTGGTGGATGTCTCATCATTGACACCTGAAGAGCAGCGATTATGGATGGAAAACCGACGTAAGTCGAAGAGCGGTAATCCGTATTTGAAGGTGCTATTGCGCCAGAAGATGGGTTCTTATCATGAATCGGCATACGATGTATTAACATTGATACAGCACGTGGAAGTGGCGATAGAACGTGCAAGACTGTTAGATAAGAATCCCGCAGACCGCTGGCCGCAGACACTTGGCACACGAGTTTATTTGCTGGCAGAAAGTGTGATGAATAGAAATTGACACCTTTGTGTCCCTATACGCAATTACTGATGTACAGCATGTCCAAACGAAAATCATGAATTGTTGCGGAAAACTCTTTACAAAATATATGTACGGAGTTTTCTTTGAAATAAAAAACAAAAATATAACGGATGTTAAACAGACAGGGCTTTATTGCCGTTCTGTTTAACATCCGTTTACTTTATCGTCGCTTTTTTGTGCCTAAACATGCCATTTTAGCTGCCTGAAACGGCCGTTTGGCGGTGTGAAACGTGCCACTTTATTTGGCTAAACCTATCGTTTTTGCACCGTAAGTGGCCGAGTTAGTTTTTTTAACAGTTGCTCTTTCGCCTTGCTTATGGCGTAAGTGCCGTTATGTCAGGCGGTTATGCAAAAGACTGATTTTTCGGCATTTTTCAGTAAAAAGCAGGCGCGGCGCGAAAAAACGCGATTCTGAGAGCGTCAAAATCAAAAAGTTTTCATTTCGTCAGTAGCCTTTTTTGTTTGGTCAGTACGTAGTTTTTCGTAAAAAACAGGCGCATCGAAAGTAAGCATTGTCACGGCAAACTTATGCTCCTCAACGCATAGCCTTTGCTTTGAAAATAACAACAAATGCCTACACCCTCAAGGCAAACTTAAGCTCCCCCACGGGGGGAGTTGAGGGGGCTTTTCCTCAACCTGTATTTCATCGTTCTTACGGCGCCCGCCGTCATGTTCATGGCCCGCTGAATGTCGCTGTCGGACAGGCCGGCGAGGGGCAGCATAAGGAAAAACGTGTTGTATGGCGTCAGCCGCCTGTGGCTCTTCTCTATGGCGGCTATGTCGTCGGGCATCAGCGTGCGGCCGTATTCAACGGCTGCCTCAAAGTCGGCTTTCTTCCATTCGGCCGTGTTTCCTCCGCCTATAATCTCCTCATATCGCCTTTGTCCCAGTCCTATTATTGCCGCTCTCTGCTCCCTGAGCGTGTCGAGCTTGCGGCTCAGGCTGCCAATCTTTCTCTCGTTCTCATCTTTCGACAGGCTCAGCTCGTCTATCTCCTTTCTGTATCTGTCGGTTAGCCGCTCAATCTCGCCGAGCCGTTTTTTGCTTCGGTTTATTTTCCTTCGGTGAACCACCAGCAGCAGCGCGAGTGCCGCCACTGCCACTGTTGCCGCCGCAGCCGCCGTCTTCAGTTTCATGTCGGCCTGCCGCGCGGCCTCCGCCTTGTCTATTTCGTTTTGCAGGCTCAGCATCTTTTCCGTGTTTTTGCTTTGCTCAATGCTGTCTTTCATCGCCTTCGACTTTGTCATCAGTTCGGCTGCCTCGCGATATTCTCCCTGTTCTTTCTTAATGTCTGCCATCCACGACATAACTTCTGCCCTCACTATAGGGCTGCCTTTGCTCATTGCCCTGTTCCACAGTTCAAACGCTTCGCTCTCTTTTCCTTGTTCAATATATATAGAGCCAAGAATGTAGTAAGCGTATGATGTGGGCTTTATTGATAAAGACATTTTGGCGTATTTCTCTGCTTTGCTCAATTTCCCCTGGTTAGAGAATTCGGCACTGATGTCTGTAAGAACATCAACTTTTTCTTCCTCTCTTAAATATTTAACAAGAGGTATTGATTTTTCTGTATAATATGCACCACTGTCAAGCATATTAAGTGAAGTGCAAATATTTCCAATTTTATCCAAAATCAGGCAAGTCAAAGCCCAGTCTTTGCGCTTTTCGGCAAGTGCCAGTGCTTTCTTTTCATAATGTAGAGCCGTATTTTGATTGCCAATAGTGGTATTTATTGTGCCAAGATTGGCATAAATCCTGCTTAATAATTTTGCATCATTTACTTTTAACGCAAGATGTTCGGCTTCTTTCAGACAAGTTAAGGCAACATTTATATTATTCTTCTCAAAAGAAATCATACCTTTATAGTATAATGCTCTTGCCAGATTATATTTGTTGGCCGTTTTTCTGTAATATGCTACGCTATAGGTTATGCCGGAGTCTGATTCAACCGGAAACATGAGTCTGTATGTTGCCATGTCGTGCAACAGACCATAGTATGCCCGTTCTTCATCTGTTTTCAAATCGCTTTTGTTGATTGTCAAAAGTTGTCTTATTGCTGTGCTGTCCTTATTTTTGTCGATAAGGCTGTCTGCGTTTACAAGACAATCATATACATTGCCGTGTCTTTGGCATGCAGCGATTGTTACGATAAGAAATATTATAGTCAAAATGTGTTTCATGTTGTGGCTTTTCAGATGCTCAAAGTTATTGATTAATTCTGTTATGTGCAAGTTTTTATGCGTTTTTGCTCGTCGACAACGCCGTAAAGCGTCACATTTTTGTGTTTCAATTTGTTGCATTTCTATATGTACAGCATTGATAGCCAATGAGTTAAGACTAAATTTAGAATGTGACGCGCTCAGAAAAAACATCTGAAAAAATTTGGTGATATGGCTGTGCTAATTATAAATTTGTTGTCAGTTAATAATCAAAAATTAAAATTTAATACCATGAAAAAACTGTTTTTTATTTTAACTTGCATTATTTCTATAATAACGGCAAATGCAAATGAATTAGATTTTAAAATTTCAAATGTGTATTTTAAAATACGCTCAAAAGGTCTATGTGAAAGCAAAGGAATTCGTCATGCACCTTCTTCAAATGAGAAAATAATATTGTCATATGATTTACAGAACAAAAATATTATTTTAGAGCCCCAATATGAAATGGATGATGTTCAAGTCATTATAACAAAAGATGGTGAAACTATAGCAGAAGGATCTTTTAATATTTCTGAAGAAGAACAACTTGAATGTGATATGCTTGAGTGCGAGAGTGGTGAATATAATGTTTATATATTGGTCTCAGGAGAAATGCAATTATATGATACTTTTGTTGTAATGTGATTATAATCCATACTAAATTGTTTTACTTTATTTATTTACCTAAAAATTATTGTTATGAAAACAAAATTAATTTCTATGTTCTTAATTGTTGCTATTTTATTTTCAACATCGGGATGCAGCAATGTTAGTGATGATAATGTTTATCAAGGCGAAATGAAAACTGAGGCACTTAAAAACCTTAAGAATGATTTACTCGTTTTGAATAGTAACTATGAAAACAACCCTGAATTGCAAACAAGATTTAAATTTAAAAAATGGTTTAGGTTACTTACAACAACACTGTCGGATGCTGTAGCAGTTCTTTTGGGAGCAAAAGATTTAGGGACTTCAACATCAACAGCAGTCAATAATCTTTTAACAGATTTAGAAAAGGCTATTAATAAAGACGACAAAGTTTCTCATATAAAAAAGGAAGCGTTGGTTAATGTAGAACCAGGAAGTGCCGGTTATATTCACAACAAAGTAATAATCAACCTATATGAGAAATATGGAACATCTATTGACACCCTGACAACAGAACAACTTGTAGATTTGTCATCTAAAGAAGTTTGTACTTTAACTGACGAAAACAATCTGCCTATTTCAAAAAGTGACGCTGTTCTTTTGGTTAACAATATTGCAGGGAAAATGGACTTAACAAAGTCTATTTCAGAAAATATTGAAAATTTAAAAACATTGACCATTGACCCTGAATTACAAAATAAGCTTGAGATCTGTGGTACGTTTATTGAAGGTCTACAAATGGTTGATGATAACGATACGACATATGTTAAATCCGCACATGATTTGATAATTAATTCAAATTTACCTACAAACGACAAAATTGAACTCCAAAATGCTTTATCCGTAGGATATGCGAGTGCCAAATTGTGGAATACGGAAGCATTAGAAGATTGTGCAGAATAACGAGCTATTTTAATTTAATAAATATGGGCATTGATGTTGATAAATAAAATTTGTATGTCAATGCCCATTTATTTTTAACAATAAAAAACATTGGTTATGAGAAGAATAATATTTATCATCGGCATGACGTTGGGATTGTGTTTTTGCGTATGTGCAAGGGGACAAGTAAAGAAAGACATCTGGTCGGAAGTGTCCACACAATTATCGATGTATGGAAATTCCAAAAGGCACATGAACGTTTCTTACACGTGGGGATATAACTTTACAAACCGCTTTTCCGCAGGCATAAACATCGAGGACGACATTACACTCTTTAAAATCGACGGTGAGAAAGACCATTATTCCAATATCACGGCCGGAGCGAAATTGAATTATGACATTATAAAGAAGTTTATCGGTTTCCAAATCGGCTCGGGTGTCACATGCGACAACAAACCATGGAAATATCTTTATTATGACGCGATGCTACGCCTTAAGACCAAGGTAGGCAAGGTCATACCGACATGCGGCTTCGGCATAAGATATTACGACTCAATGTCTAAGTCGTTCGGCAACCATCTGCGCGGATATGTGTCAATGGGTTGCGTCGTCGTTATGTAATAGATTAGAATAATTATGCACGAAAATGGCGCGAATATTAGGAAACATGGAAATAATTTTGTAGATTTGCCTTTTGAAAAACTTGTAGACTTCAGAAATTCTGATTCTGTGGACGCTAAAATGTTGCTTGATTAAATCATATACTTATGAAAAGATTTTTGCTGACGTTATTTGTTGCCTGTATCTTATCCGTGTACGCTGCTTCCCATGCATACGGACAGGCAAGACAGGTGAAGTATGATGATTATTGCATCGTTCTTATAACTTCTGCCCAATGCGGCTATTGCATTGTGAATACAGGCTGGTTTAATTCCCTTGCAGACAAGTATTCTGACGATATACAGATGGTGGCATTAAGCGAGTCGAAGCAAAAGACCATAGACAAGCTGAAGACACAATTTCCTGACAGAGATGTTACGCTGAAAGGATGGGAACTGATACCGAACGCAAGACATCTTATATCAAAATTGGTAGAACAGGAAACATATCCGCAGATAATCCTTCTGGAAAAAGGCAAGGTGAAGAAACGCTTCATAGGCACTATCCAGTCGGTAAAAGACGCTGTTGAGGAGGCTATTCCTTTGTTTGTTTCAGAGAAAAAGAATTCTGAGCAGCCTTATGGCGCATAAAGGCCGAAGCCTTAACGGCACCATGAAAATTAATGATTGACGCAACCGCAGGCGGAGATGTTCTTGCCAAAAGTTATATATTAACACCTTAAGAGATATAATTATGAATAAAATCAGATTTGCTCAGTTGTACGAATGGTTTACGCTTTTAATATTCGGCTTATTCTTGATATTCGATCTCACGTGGAGGGGCAACACTATGTTTAATACAATCGCCTATGTCTTGTTCGCGGCAATAGGACTTATCGGACTGCTTACGTTTAAAAAGCGGAAACCCGACTGGCGCATATTTGACATTGTGTTCAATGTGCTGTTGCTGCTGTACAGTGCAGTGATGCTTTATTCAATATACATCGAATAAGGCAGACGAAGAGAGCATGCAAATGCGGAATACTTAACGGCACAAAGGTAGGCACAACCGCATGCGGATGTGTTTTTGCCTGAAATCGTTATTAACACATTAAACAGAAATGTTATGAATAAAAATACACTTGCCAGGCTTTACGAATGGTTTTCGTCTATAGTATTGATATTCTTCTTAGTTGTAAGATTTGCGTTCCATGACAACGACACGCTTTATACAATCGTCTATATCTTGGTTGTTGCGGAAGGAGTTATAGGCCTGCTTACGTTTAAAAAGCGGAATCCAGACTGGCGCATATTAGACATTACGTTCAATGTGATTTTGCTGCTGTTAGGTGGATTGGCGCTTTTGGCTACGTACATCGAATAAGGCAGACGAAAAGATTTACAGAAATAAAATATAGAAACATTATATGAGTAATTTAAGTTTAATCGCAGGTCTTGGCGTCGCCGTGGTGCTGTCTGTGGCGGCGTTTGTGGCAAGACGGCGCAAGAAGGTTAGTCACGACAGCATGGACTTATGCCTGGAACTGGTGTTCTTCTTTGCCGCATACAAGCTGTTAAAGGTTGCGGCCGTAACGCTGGGCATGCCTTCGTCGTATTTCTATTTGGCGGCATTTGCGGTTTCTGCCGTAGCCCTTGTATACAGAATGTTGAGAAAATCAGCCGGACGGCTTTACAACGGACTGCTGCTGCTTGCGTGCATGGGGTCGGCTATAGGCATTATAGATGCCGTGGGCTTGGCATCAGGCCATTGGTTTATGGTGTCGGCGAGCGCAGTAGTGGCGCTTGGCTCGCTCGCGTTTATCATGACAAGTATGCACAAGAAGAAAGACTTTGGCAACGACATAGCCGACATGGTGTCGGGAGTAGCGTTTATGGCATCTGCCGTAAAGTTCTGGCAGCTTACGCTTAATGTGTCATGGCTGTGGGCAGTGCTGCTTGCCGTAGCCGTGCTTGTGGCCTCGCTTGCCGTATATCTTGTCGCGCTGATGCGCGGCGGCAGATAACGCAGCGTGCATTTATCAGGCATAACGCATTAATAATGCGCCGGCATGAATAGCAATGCCGGCATAGATAAGCAGGCATTGCGGCGCGAACGGGCGGCGTAGGCCATGGCATAAGGTCTGCATCATGTGTTTACGTTCAGATTCGATGATTAAAAAAGAAAAACGAGATTATATATGATACCATTACATCTGTGCTGCGCTGCCGGCAGGACAAAAGACGCACTGGGCAGTTACTCGATATTTTTGTTTCCGATAGCAATAGGCCTGATTGTCGGGTTTGACTCGTCGGCGTTTTACTTCTTTCTCATTCTGGCAGTGATTACGGTAGCGCTTGGCATGGTTAATAAAGTAAGAAATGAAGAAGACAAAGATGCAGAAGAGCCAAATGCGTATGTCAAGATGTTCAGATGCTTTTCGCTCCTTGTGATTCTGCTCTTTGTTATGGCTGAGACAATGTACCGGGGCAACGCCACGCTTGAGGCTATAGTCTATGCCTTGTTTGCTGCGAGGGGCCTTATGGGGCTGCTTACACTGACTAAGAGAAAGCCCGACAGGCGCATGGCAGACATTGTGCTCAATGTGCTGTGGCTGCTGTTCGGTGCTGTGATGCTTTATAGCATATACGACTGAAACAGAGGGCTTAAAAGGGTGAATGCCGGCGGCACATATTGTGCTAATGATGCACATACGGATTATGGCTTGTGTGATAGTGCTAAAAAATAATAATAAATGACACAAGCCCTTGCCGTTTGTGTATATTTTAGTATATTTGTGGAAATAAAATAAACTATTAAAAAGTCGTATTTATGTTGAACAAAAAGATTGAAGAGGCTCTTAACGCCCAGATTAACGCAGAGATGTGGTCGGCATATCTCTATCTCTCAATGGCTGCATATTGTCACGCTGAAGGTCAGCCCGGAATGGCAAAATGGTTTGAGGTGCAGTTTCAGGAGGAGCAGGATCATGCCAAGATATTCTTTAATTATGTAAACTCTCGCAACGGTCGTGTTGAGCTGAAACCGATAGCAGAGGTTCCTGTTAAGTGGGACTCTATTCTCGATGTGTTCAAGAGCACTCTGAAGCATGAGCAGAAAGTTACTGAGATGATAAACAATCTGTATGCGCTGACACACGAGCACAATGACTTTGCCACACAGAGCATGCTCAAATGGTTTATCGACGAGCAGGTGGAAGAAGAGGAGACAGCTCAGACTATAATAGACAATATAAAGATGATAAAAGACAACGGCTACGGCATATATATGCTTGACAAAGAGCTTGGCGCAAGAACTTATACGCAAGCTGCGCCGCTGAATGGTTCTCTCTAATTATATTGAGGGAACGTTATCTTAATAAAAACAATCAGAGAAAGCCGGGGAACTTTTATGTCCTCCGGCTTTTTCTGTATCTCCGTTGTTGGTGTCTGATGTGGTAACAGCCTTTTGGCTATGCTGAAATATGGAAATAATTGCGCGGCTGTTAAGCCGGATGTGATGAGTTGAAAATACAACTCGTCACATCCGGCCTTGCTGTAAGTGAGCAAGTTATGCCGCAATGTGATGAGTGATGAGTTTTTATTAAAACAAAATCTGCAGGCAGAATGTGCATGTCCTTTCTTAAATTTGATTGACTTTAAAGAGTTGTCCTTTACTGAGTTTGGCTGACTTCAAACAGCAGAATATATATTTTTACGGTCATTGATAGTTTCCTTTTAATGACATGCCTAAGTCATCCTGCGGTGTGTCGTCAGTATTTCATGTGCATCTTTCTGAACATGGCGAAGTCTTCTTTGTCTCTCATAATCTTTTTTATTGCCACGGGCAGGTCGTGGTCGTTGAGATAATGGCGCTCTCCGGGTTTGTATCTGCTGCTCGCCACCGACAGACTGTCGGCGCGCAATGGCGTAGATATGCCTGCGAGCGAGAGCATTGTGTGGAACACCGACGCGCTGGTGGCAACGCTCTTGCGGCTGTTTGAGCCTACGGCATTGGCTTCGGCGGCGAACATTTGTCTGTAAGACGGTGACAGCCATACCAGCAGAGGCACGTGCAGCTCGTAATATGATGGTATTGGCGAGGCATGAAGAAACAGTCTGCGGCTGTCGTCGAAGATGTTTTCGCCGTGGTCGGAGGTATATATCATTGCCGAAATGGCGCCGCTGCGGTTTAGCTCGCGTATCAGGAGAGACAGAAAATGGTCGGTGCTTCTTATGCTGTTGTCGTAGGCATTGAGCAGCTGTTGGCGGTTAGACGCCTTGGCTTCGCTTGCGTTGTCGGGTGTGAACACAGCCTCGTCCGGTCTGTAACGCTCGCGGTAGTTAAAGTGAGAGCCGTATGTATGCAGCACAATCAGCTCTTTTTTGCGCTTCTTGTTGATGATGTCGTTTACGGTCTTGATCATCTCGTCGTCGTACATGTTGTTGCGTTTCGACTCCTCTTTGATGAATTTCCATTCGTCAGCCTCCTTGCCGAAGATGTCTATAAACGAGTGGTTGGGGCGCTGGTTGGATATGAACGTGGTGTGGAAACCTGCCTCGCGGAATGCCGTTATTATGCCTTTCTCGCGGTAAATGCGGTCGTGGTCTTCGGCTGATGCTGCCGACATGAGCATCGGCACACTCTTATGTGTGGTGTTCGACTGTGTTATCGCGTCGCTGAACACCGTGAGTCCGGCAGTGTGCTGAAGCATGGGGGTGGTGTTTCGGCTGTAGCCGTAGAGCCCGAAGCTGTAGGCGCGGGCGGTTTCGCCGATGACCAGTACGTAAATTTCGCGTTCCGACGTGCCGTGTGTCGGCTTGGCGTTAAACTTGAATCCGGCTGATGTCTGCGGATAATTCTCGGTTGCGTTGTATCTTTCCACGGCGAGAACCATGTTATAGAATACGTTTACGGGATATAAATCAAGCTTTGCGCTGTATTCGCGGTCGGAGGTATAGCTGCCCGCCATGCACGCTGCCCCCGCCACTACGGCAACAATAGCGCACCGCCTTTGTTGGCGCATGAAGTCTGCGGTGAGCGTTGCGCGTGTCCTTATTGATATTATTGACAAGGCGATGACGGGCAGATATATCACTAGCACTATGACTATTGCCGGCATAAGGTTGTCGAGCAGTTCCATCGCCTCGCCCACGTTGCTTGTTACAAGATTAAGAAACATGTCAACGGCTATTATCGAATGGCCGAAAAGATACAGCAGCACTATCTGAAATGCTGCAAGAAACATCAGCGGCAGCATCATCAGTGCTGTTTTGCCGGGGCGTCTGCCCAGTGTCATCAGCAGCCATATCACGGCTCCGGGCAGTATAATATTGGTTACGCCTGCCATGATGCCCATGCGCTCTGTGAAGCACAGAGCCACGTTTGGTATGGCGAGCACGGCTATTGTCAGCCAGAAGATTACGCGCGGCGAGGCGCATCGCCTTATTATATCGGTTGCTTTGTTCATTTCCTTTTATTTTGTTTATGTGTAAAAGCTACTTCCGGCCTGATGTCGTAACCATGCCGGGGTGTTGTTGATGTAACTGTATATTGGATTTATAAATCAGAAAGCCTCGTTGATATTGAAGATAAAGCCCGACTGTCCGCTCTTGCCTATGCCGTAGTCGAGGCGTATGTTCACGTCTTTCTTGAACTCCCAGCGGTAGCCTATGCCGAAGTTGGGCAGCAGGCGGTCGGCATGTATTGCGCTGAACTTGTTGAACACGGTGCCTGCTCCTGCCCATATAACCATGCTGTTGCGTCCCCACAGATGCTGCCGCAGCTCCACCTGAGTCTCAATCTTGTGCTTGTCGCGGTAGCGTCCTTCGTAGTATCCGCGCATGGAGTAGGAGCTTCCGAGCAGTGCCATCATGCCCCACGACGGGTTGCCGAAGTTGAATGTTCCCCTTAGGTCGCCGGCTATGATGCCGCCTTTCCACACTCTTGCGTAGGCGCTGGCGTGCAGGTCGGTGGTGCTGAAGGCATATTCGTTGCCTATGAACGCCGGACGGAAATATTGCGACAGGTTGACGTATATGCCTTTGTGAGGATTGGTTATCACGTCGCGCGAGTCGTAGACCAGTGATATTCCCGCTCCAATGTTCCATGTCCGCCTGTCCATGCCGTTGAGCAGTTCGGGGCGCTCCACATTGTCGGCGTAGGCAAAGTCGTAGACCAGTGCCGGACCGATATAAAGATTTGGCGCACAGCGCCAGAGTATGTTTATTTCGGCATTTACCTGACAGCGGTCCATCCTCGACTTGTTGGCGTCGTTGTCGCCATTGTCGAAGCCTATGCCCCAGAAGTCGCTTTTAAAAGAGTCGAACGCCACGTCGTAGACTATCCTGCCCCGGTCGTGCGGAAAGATATGGTTGCCCCTTACGCCTATTTTATAATAGTTTGCCGTTGTGATGTCGCCATAGATAGCCACGTTGGAGTGGGGCAGCAGCGAGTCGGCCTTGTCTGTGCGGTAGAGTCCTGTGGCCACTATTCCGAGTCCCAGTTTGGTGTCGGTGCTGTAGTGAGGGCCGCCGATGATGCTGAAGTCGAATTTCTTGTAGGGCTTCTCCTTGTTGGAGTCGGCAAAATAGTCGATAATCCTGTTTATTAGTCCCTTCTTCTTTACTTCAGCGTTGTCATTGTCTTGCTGCATTGCGGCAGTATGTTCACCTGCAATGACTGTTGTGTCATTGCAGGTGTATTGTTGTGCCCCGGCTCCGGCAGCGCCCAGTGCGAGCATTGTTGTCAGCAGCAGAATTTTCATAGGCTTTTATTTCAATATCAGTAGGCGGTAATCAGAGTTTGCCGATGACCATAGTTAAACGACAGACTGTGTCTTCAAACTCATATTATATCAATCAGTAAACCAGCTCAACATTGTCTATCCATAGCGTGTTGCCGGGCGAACCGATGTAGGCTCCGCCGTAGCTCGATGAGAATTGCAGCATCATGTGAGTGGGTGTCTCGTTTTTGTCGGCCCATCCCGTTTCAACCACGGGCACACTCTTGCCCTTGCTGTTGCGTGCATAGTCGACAGAGCGCAGCCCCATAGTCTTTGCGTCATAGTGCGGGTTGTTCCTTATATCGCCGTAGAGTATCTGATATGTGGCGTTGTTCACCCATCCGTTGGTGCTTGTTCCGTATTTCACAACCATAGTGCCCACTCTCTTGGCGGTTATGTTGCCATTCTTGTCCTCATGACGTTTCTGCAGGATGAACACCGCTATGGCATAGTCTTTTCCTGCCACGGTTGAGGCTTTGCTGAATCCGTTTTGCTTTATTCGGTTGGCATTGCCTGCAGCCTTCATCATGTAGTCGAATCTCAGGGCTTTGGGTCTGCCGTTGAACGCTATTCCGCTGTTCATCGCCTTCGGTCCGTCCTTGGTGCCCGTGATAGGCTCCTTCATGTCTCCGAGAAATATCGAGCCGGCAGCCAGCACCTTGATATTCATCAGTCCCATTACCTTCACGCTCTCGATGTGGGTGGTGAGCTTGGCACAATATCCGTTGCCGTGCTTGTCGCGGTAAACCGAGTTGTTTGTCTTTACCACTCCCATAACCTTCGCCATGACGTTGGACGTGCCCCATGGCGAGCCTCCGCCGTTTGTGTATGGCGTGTTGCCGGTTATGGTGCGGTTAGGTCCGATTTCATAAAGAGTCTTAGTCTGTCCCCCGATGATTGCAGATTCGTGTATCTTGCGTATGGTCCAGTGGTCCATGTTGCCATAGAGAATGGGGACAACCTTCTCTGCGGCTGACGCTTGCAGTGCCATCATACAGATGACCGCTGACACGATAAAATGATTAACGTACTTCATAACGGTGGCAAATATATGAAAAACCTTTTTGTCAAAGGCTTTATTAAATTCGCTTTTAGTGTTCTGATTTTCCTGAATAAGTATAATTATTCAGAAAATAAACGCATTTTAACCATTCTGCTTTGTCAAAAGCCTGTGGCTGCTGATGCGTAGCGCCTTGCCTTAACGGCGTAGGGGTATATATTTTTAAAGTAACGTTTGTGGCTGATACAGTTGCCGTGATGCGTGTGCTTTTCTTTCTTAATTATAACAAAATGCAAAAGGCAGTATGGTCTTTTTCCTGAAAAAGATTCTGCCTTTTGCAATATATTTAGTCGATTGCCCTGTCTGGTATATAAAATTTCAAGACTTTAAATTAAAGTGTTTAATATATTAAAATTATACATGACGAGCGCGTTCGTTGTTCCATCTTTGCAGTGATGATGCCTGTGTTGTGTCAGGCCTCTCTCTGCTTTGTACCCATTCGGGCCTCTACTACGTTGATTACGTAGTCGCCCAGTTTCTCGCATTCGCAGATGATGTCCATATACATCGTACCTATGGCGTAGGTATATTCGTGACTGTTCACATCGTTGATGTTCTGGCTCTTCAGCTGGTTGCGGTAGTTGTTTATTTCGTTTTCGATGTTGAACGAGCGGTTGACGTCAAGCTTGTCCTTGCGTCCCGACAGCATGATGTTCATCTGCGTGAGGCTGTCGTCGGTAAGTTCGAACATCTGGTGCAGGTGCTCATACTGGCTTTCGGTGAAGTCTTCCTTGCCCTTTATCTTGCGGTTGATGTTGCGGGCAATGTTATAGCAGCTGTCGCCGATACTCTCAATCTCCGAAATCTCTCTCAGCATGGCCCTTATCTTGGCCTTAGTCTCGTCGCTGAGGTGTGCGTCGCTCACGTTGTCGAGATATTTGGCTATCTCTATCTCCATGTTGTCGCTTATGCTCTCATATTTCTCGATGCGCGTATACAGTTTGGTGAACGCCGTGTCGTTGGTTGTGTTGAGCAGTTCGCGCACAAATCCGAACATGCGCTGTATTCTCTCCGCGAATAGTATAATCTCCTTCTGAGCCTCGAGAACCGACAACTCAGGAGTTTCAAGAATACTGTTGCCGCCGATGTAGCGCAGGCGGAACTCTTCTTCCTCGTCATTGGCCTTAGGCTTGATGAGCCAGCAAACGAGTTTCTCTATCTGCGGGATGAACCATATAAGAATAAAGGTGTTGCATACGTTGAACGATGTGTGGAACGCAGCCAGCACAACCGACAGGATTACGGGGTTGAGGCTCGGCGACTGCGGGTCGTAGTTGACAAAGCTGCACACAAGGTCGACAAACGGATAGAACACGCACAGCACCCACAATACACCGAACACGTTGAACACAAGATGCGCCAGGGCAGCCCTTCGTGCCTGCGTGTTGGCTCCCAGCGCGGCAAGGTTGGCAGTGGCCGTGGTTCCGATGTTCTCGCCCATTACGAGCGCAATGCCCAGGTATATGGGCAGCACTCCGCTTGAGCACAGCACCATGGTGATGGCCATGAGCGCCGCCGACGACTGCAGAATGCAGGTCAGCACGGTACCGATGAGCAGGAATACGATTATTGTGATGTAGCTGTTAGTGTCGAACGAACTGAAAAATTCTAACAGCGCCTTGTTGTGTCCGAGATCCATTTCGTTGCCCGTTTCGCTTAGAATGGCAAGCGAGAAGAACATGAAGGCTATGCCGAAGAGGAAATCGCCTATGTAGCGGTGGCGCCTGGTGTAGATGAGCAGAATACCGATGATGAATGCCGGGAACACCACGTCGGTGAAGTTGAACGAGAAACCGAGGCTCATAATCCAGGCGGTGAGCGTGGTTCCGATGTTGGCTCCCATGATGATCGATATGGCCTGTGCCAGTGTCAAGAGTCCGGCGTTAACAAACGATACCGTCATTACCGTCGTGGCCGACGATGACTGCACGGAGCAAGTTACGAACATACCGGTGAGCATTCCGGTGAACCTGTTTTTGGTCATCGTGCCGAGGATGTGGCGCAACTGTGAGCCGGCCATCTTCTGCAGGGCTTCGCTCATGCCTTTCATTCCGTAGATAAGAAGGGCTAAAGCTCCAATAATCTTAAAAAAAATCCAAATCGACATATTTTAAATTAATTTATCATGTCATGTTGTGTTGTGATGCGAAAAACGAGTAACTTTACGAGCGTAAATCGTTTAACCGCATGGATATGAAACAAACAATTCAAATACGTTGCAAAAATAATAAAAAAATTAAAAATTTTGCAATCGGAAGTACACTTTCTGATGTTTTTCGTGAATTTAATCTGCAAATGGATTACGGTCCTATCAGCGTTAAGGTTAACAACAAGGTTGAGGGGCTCAACTACAGAGTGTACCACAACAAGGATGTTGAATTTCTTGACATGAGGTCGGCGTCGGGCTCGCGTGCCTACACCCGCACTCTGTTCTTCGTCCTGTGCAAGGCCGCCCACGACGTGTGGCCTGGTGCAGAGGTGGTTATCGACATTCCTGTTTCAAACGGATACTACTGCAACATCAACATAGGAAGACCGCTCACCGAGGCTGATGCCGGCGCGCTGCGCTCGCGAATGCAGCAGATTATCGACGCCGCTATGCCCATACGCCGGCATGAGTGCACCACGGAAGAGGCCATAGGCATGTTCTCTGAGATGGGCATGGACTCAAAGGTGAAACTGCTCAAGAGCGTAGGCTCGCTCTACACCACATACTACGAGATTGACGGTTACAAGGACTACTACTACGGCACGCTGCTCACCAACACGCGCCAGCTGTATCTCTTCGGACTTGAAAAATATTACGACGGCATGCTGCTGCGCATTCCTCTGCGCGAAGACCCGTCGCGCTTGGGTGACCTTGTAAGGCAGGACAAGATGTTTGAGATATTCAAGGAGCACCACCGCTGGCAGAAGATTCTGGAGATGAGTACCGTGGGCGACTTTAACGAGGCTGTGAAGAAAGGTCACTCTACCGACCTTATAAACGTGTCGGAGGCGCTTCAGGAGAAGAAAATATCGCAGATTGCCGACATGATAGCGGCGCGCAAGGGCGTAAGGGTTGTGCTGATTTCAGGTCCGTCGTCGAGCGGTAAGACCACGTTCTGCAAACGTCTGTCTATCCAGCTGCTCACGTGCGGCATCAAGCCGGTGCAGATTTCTTTGGACGACTATTTCGTCAACCGCGAGCTTACGCCTAAGGACGAGCACGGCGAGTTTGACTATGAGAGCCTTTACGCGCTCAACATCCCGTTGCTCAACAAGCAGCTTAAAGACCTGTTTGCAGGCGAGGAGGTGGAGCTTCCGCGCTACAACTTCCAGTCGGGGCGCAGCGAGAAGAGCGGGCGCAGGCTGAGACTTCTGCCCGAGAATGTGCTCGTGGTGGAAGGCATACATGCGCTCAACCCCGAACTGACGGCCAAGATACCCGAGGAACAGAAGTTCCGCGTATACGCTTCGGCGCTGACAACCATACTGCTCGACACTCACAACTATATACCGACGACCGACAACCGTCTGCTGCGCCGCATAATACGCGACTACAAATACCGCGGAGTGAGCGCCGCCGAGACCATTCACCGCTGGCCGAGCGTGCGTGCGGGCGAGAACAAGTGGATCTTCCCTTATCAGGAGAATGCCGACGTGATGTTCAACACTGCGCTGCTCTTTGAGCTTGCCGTAATCAAGAGCCAGGCGGAGCCGTTGCTCGAGCTTGTGCCTGAGAACGTGGAGGAGCATGCCGAGGCATACCGTCTGTTGAAGTTTCTCAAATACATAGCTCCCGTTCCCAACCGCCAGTTGCCGCCGACATCGCTGCTCCGCGAGTTCCTTGGCGGCAGTTCGTTCAAGTATTGACGCCATTTGCCACATCCCGTTCCCGTCTTATATCAGCTAATGCGGTTACAGATTTTGGCAGGTATGTGTGCATAAACGATATTGCTTTTTATAGCTTAATCTTAGAGCCGGAAGTCATGACACAGGCTTGTGTCTGTCTTCCGGCTCATTGTTTTGTCCGTATGTTCGCAAAATCACATTGTGAGGCATATCACGTAAACTCTTACACATTGATTTCTGTTGACGCTCTCATACTGCGATATTTTAAAATAAAAACAGTCCGGCCGTGAAAACGGGCCGTTTTCGTGTGCAGACGCAAGTGTCTGTAGGACAAAGCGTTATGATGAAATATAATGAGATGTGCAAACTTTTTTGTCCTAATTAGGACAAAAACGCCATTATTTCAATAAAAAAACAGGGTGGTTTAAGGTACGAAAGCGGCCTGTTTCTTGATCAAAAGTGGCCGAGTTGTTTTATGAAAGCATGCCTTTTGCATGATAATGTAAATATAGTTTACCCTCGGACCCTTGACTGAGGCCTATGAAATTCTATTTCGCAAGAAAATCCGGACAAAACTCAGTTGACAAATTGACAAGTATGCGCCATGAAATATAGACATCAGTAAACTGTTGGGTTAAACCAAAATCGGCTATTTTACTATAGGAGTAAGTAGTGCGTCAGTCGCTACGGAAAAACTTTTTACACATTATTATATATAATATGTCATTCGGCATTGTATGCTTGTCAGTGAGTGCGGTTTGCAGGTCAGCCGGCTGCTCTGTTTATTGTCCGTGTCAGGTTGCAGATTTAGGGTTTGCCGTTGCTGTTTCTTGGCAGATTCCGGCAGCCGTGATGTGGCTTTATCCTCTTTTCAGTCGTGCCGTCTTCCGGCCGTCGGTCAGTCAGAAAAGCACATTGTGCGTGTTGCCATATATTTACAAATCTCGTCAGCCATGTAGCTAAATGCACTATAATTGTTACTTAAACACTTAATTATTGTCGAATAAAAGAACTTTTTTTGACAAAATGTTGTAGGATGCTAAATATTTATCCAAAAAGATTTTGCGGTTTCGATAATCTTTACGACCTTTGCAAATACTATACATAATCTTAAAGCGTAATATAAATCTCGAGTCTTGGTTCAGCCCAGGGCGGCATAAGACGATAGAAAAACATAATAATAAGTTATAAAGTTTAAAACGACTTTTTATGGCAGAAGAATTGGAAGTAAAACAGTTAGATGATGTCGTAGTGCGTTTTTCGGGTGACTCCGGCGACGGCATGCAGCTGGCGGGAAACATCTTCTCGACGGTTTCGGCTACGATAGGTAATGGAATCTCGACGTTTCCGGATTATCCGGCAGACATCCGCGCCCCGCAAGGCTCGCTTACGGGCGTTTCGGGCTTTCAGGTTCACATAGCCAGCGGACGTGCCTATACGCCCGGCGACAAGTGCGACGTGCTGGTGGCAATGAACGCAGCCGCTCTGAAAACTCAGTACAGGTTTGCCAAGCCGCAGGCCACAATCATCATCGACACCGACAGCTTCGGTCCGGCCGACCTGAAGAAGGCCGAGTTTAAAACTGACGACTATCTGGGCGAGATGGGCATCGATCCCGACCGCGTGGTGGCTTGCCCGATAACGCAGATGGTGAAAGACTGCCTTGAGGACAGCGGACTCGACAACAAGACAGTGCTGAAGTGCCGCAACATGTTTGCGCTCGGCATCGTGTGCTGGCTGTTCAACCGCAACCTTGAGTTCGTTACGTCGTTCCTGCGCGAGAAATTTGCCAAGAAGCCTGCCGTGGCAGAGTGCAACATCAAGGTTGTGCATGCCGGCTACGACTACGGTCACAACACTCATGCCAGCGTGCCCGCCACTTACCGCATCGACTCTAAGAACAAGGTTAAGGGACGCTACATGGACATAACGGGAAACAAGGCTACTGCCTACGGACTTATTGCCGCTGCCGAGAAAGCCGGCCTTAAGCTCTATCTCGGCTCTTACCCCATCACTCCTGCCACTGACATCCTGCACGAACTGGCAAAGCACAAGTCGTGCGGAGTTATGACGGTGCAGTGCGAGGACGAAATATCAGGATGCGCAAGTGCCATAGGCGCATCGTTCGCAGGCGCACTGGCTGCAACATCTACGTCAGGCCCCGGCATCTGCCTGAAGTCTGAGGCTATGAACCTTGCCGTAATCGACGAGCTGCCCCTCGTTGTCATCGACGTTCAGCGCGGCGGTCCGTCAACGGGTCTGCCTACAAAGAGCGAGCAGACCGACCTGCTGCAGGCTCTGTTCGGACGCAACGGCGAGTCGCCAATGCCGGTAATCGCAGCAACAAGTCCTACTAACTGCTTCGATTCTGTGTATGCCGCAGCCAAGATTGCCCTCGAGCATCTTACTCCTGTTGTGCTGCTCACCGACGCCTTTGTTGCCAACGGCTCTGCCGCATGGAAGCTTCCCGACATCAACGAGCTGCCCGAGATACATCCTCACTATGCCACACCTGAGCAGAAGGGCGTTTACACTCCGTATAAGAGAGACCCCGAAACGGGCGTGCGCTACTGGGCAATACCGGGCCAGGAAGGCTACGAGCACATATTGGGCGGACTGGAGAAAGACGGCAACACGGGTGCCATTTCAACCGATCCTGAGAACCACGACAAGATGTGCCGCCTGCGCGCAGCTAAGGTGTTCAAGATTCCTGTTCCCGACCTCGAGGTGCAGGGCGACGCCGACGATGCCGACCTGCTGATAGTAGGTTTCGGCGGAACTTTCGGTCATCTGTATTCTGCAATGGAGGAGATGAAACATGAGGGCTACAAGGTGGCTCTTGCTCACTTCAACTATATCAACCCGCTGCCTAAGAACACAGCCGAAGTATTGGGCAAATATAAGAAGGTGGTGGTAGCAGAGCAGAACCTCGGTCAGTTTGCCGGTTATCTGCGCATGCGAATAGACAACTTTATGCCTTACCAGTTTAACCAGGTTAAGGGCCAGCCCTTCGTGGTAGGCGAACTCGTAAAGGCGTTCACCAAGATAATTAAGAATTAAGAAGTAAGAATTAAGAAAGTATGCTGTTTGGCGATAAGGACATCTATAAACGTTGTTACGCCTTTGCCTTGCGTATAGTCAATGCGTACAAGTTCCTTAATTCGGAAAAGAATGAAAGGGTGATGTCCAAACAGTTGCTTAGATGTGGTACTTCGGTTGGAGCATTGCTCTGTGAGGCAAAATTCGCTCAGAGCAGGGCCGACTTTGTAAACAAGGTGTCGGTAGCCTTGAAAGAGGCAAACGAATCGTTGTATTGGATAAATCTGTTGCATGACAGCGGCTATATCGCCACAGCGGCTTACGATTCAGTTTGTAGAAAAGCAAATGAGATAACATCAATACTTGCTTCAATTGTGAAAAATACTAAAGAAAATACATTGAAGTATGATTCGCAATGAAAACTGATAAAGGCAGCTTTCAATATTCTTAGCTCTTGACTCTTAATTCAGAAGAAGTAATTTTCTTAATTCTTAAATTTTAATTCTTAATTGAAAATGTATACTGCGCAAGATTATAAAAAGGGACAGCCGCGGTGGTGTCCCGGTTGCGGCGACCATTTCTTCCTCGCATCGCTGCACAAGGCTATGGCAGAACTCGGCGTTCCGCCTTATCAGACAGCCGTCATTTCAGGTATCGGATGCTCAAGCCGTCTGCCTTATTATGTAAACACCTATGCCATGCAGACCGTTCACGGACGTGCAGCGTCTATCGCCACGGGAGCCAAGGTGGCCAACCCTGACCTGGCTGTATGGCAGATCAGCGGCGACGGCGACGGACTCGCCATCGGCGGTAACCATTTCATCCACGCCATGCGCCGCAACATCGACATAAACATGATTCTGCTCAACAACCGTATTTACGGACTCACCAAAGGACAGTATTCGCCTACTTCTCCGCGCGGATTTGTCAGCAAGTCGTCGCCTTACGGCACAGTTGAGGACCCGTTCCTGCCGGCAGAACTGTGCTTCGGAGCGCGCGGACACTTCTTTGCACGTGCCGTTGCCACCGACGCCCAGGGCACCGTAGACATCCTCAAGGCTGCATATAAGCACAAGGGCGCGTCGGTGTGCGAGATTCTGCAGAACTGCGTAATCTTCAACAACGGCTGCTACGACTCTATCTACAAGAAGGAAGGACGTGCCAAGAACGCCATCTACGTGCGCCACGGCGAGCCGCTGATCTTCGGCGAGAACAACGAGTATGGACTCATGCAGGAAGGCTTCGGCCTCAAGGTGGTTAAGCTGGGCGAGAACGGCATCACCGAGAAAGACATTCTCGTGCACGACGCTCACTGCCTTGACAACACTCTGCAGCTGAAGCTCGCCATGATGGACAATGAGCACGGATTCCCCGTTGCGCTCGGCGTCATCCGCGACGTTGAGGCTCCTACCTACGAAACCGCGCTCAGAGAGCAGATTGAAGAGGTAAGCGCCAAGAAGAAGTATCACAACTTCATGGAGCTGCTCGAAACCAATGATATCTGGGAGGTTAAGTAATCCGGGCCGCCGGACGACGTTTAACGGACATCCGGCAAGCCGGCTGCTGATCAGCGGCGACCGAGTGCCGCCTGCGGCAGTGAGGGCCGGTGGGACCTGACTTTACAGTTAGGAACTACAGTGATTGTAGTTCTATGAAAATCTTTCTTATCATAAAAGAGGCTGTCTCACACTTGTGGGGCAGCCTCCGTAACAATCTGTAAGCAGCAGACGCAAAATCTCCTTATTTTAGCCCTTTATCCATTATATGGCAGGGTAAAATAAGGAGATTTTGTTTAATCAGGTTACAAATTATAATTTTCAGTAATTTTTTTGCTTTGTATCCGTAAGCCTGTTCTTTGCACGCGTTGCGCATATAGCGTTAAGGCTTGCTCGTCTTATTCGGTTGAGCCGTGTGGCGGGATACTTATCCGATGACTACAGCTTGCTGCCGTAGCACAGGTCGCCGGCATCGCCGAATCCCGGCACGATGTATTTATGCTCGTTCATGCCCGGGTCAACGGCTGCGCACCATATTGTGGTCTTGTCGTCGGGCAGAGTCTTCTTTATGTGGTCTATGCCTTCGGGAGTGGCTATCACGCATGCTATGTGTATGCGTTTGGGCGTGCCTTTGGTCAGGAATGCTTTGTAGCCCAGCTCCATCGAGCCGCCTGTTGCCAGCATGGGGTCGGCTATGATGAGCGTCTTGCCGTCAATGCTCGGCGTGGCAAGATATTCAACATGTATGCCCACCTCGGTGTGCTCGTTGTCGGTATATTCGCGGTATGCGCTCACAAAGGCGTTTCCGGCGTGGTCGAACACGTTGAGGAATCCGTTGTGGAAAGGCAGTCCGGCACGGAATATCGTGGCAAGGATAATCTTGTCGGCAGGCACGCTGACGCGCGATACGCCAAGAGGTGTGGTTACGTCTTTTGTTTCATATTCGAGCGTCTTGCTTATCTCGTAGGCCATCATCTCGCCCACGCGCATAATGTTGTTGCGGAACAGCAGGCGGTTCTGCTGATAGTCAACGTCTCTTATTTCTGCCAGATACTGATTGATGATTGAGTTTCCTTTACTAAGGTCTATGATTTCCATAAGTCGTTTTTGAATGACAAAGATAACGTAAATATGTTGCAATGCAAAATAAATTCGTATGAAACGGTATATTTTTCTTTTTTCATATAACATGATGGCATGTAGCATAAGTATGTTTGTCAATAAGCTTAAATGCTGTCTCTTATACACATCTGACGCTGCCGACGATCGCATAAGTGTAGA
>ENA-OZHK01000162-OZHK01000162.1-human-gut-metagenome-genome-assembly--contig:-NODE-162-length-23167-cov-6.591727_pt1 | contig 23167 bp, 19 predicted proteins | sample MGYA00244048_ERZ653690 | MGnify/ENA primary metagenome ERZ653690 (study PRJEB26926, sample SAMN06165197) | human gut metagenome | biome: ENVO:00009003; feature: ENVO:2100002; material: ENVO:00002003...
GGGCAGTGGTGGGGGATTATCGCTTACGCTGCGCGTTCCTCTTACAGCTGGCCTGCAAGCAGATATTCGTTGGCCTGTGTCATCACCAGCATGTTGTCTACAGTGAGCATTTTGCCCTCGGCGTCGCTCCATTCATAGTTTGTAACGGCCATCACATTACTCATTTCATGGCGGTATTCGGTGCGGCTGTCAGGGCGGTTGAAGCTCTTGCTGCGGCTGTTCCATGTGCATCTTTCAACGGCATATCCGTCGGCTGTATAGCTGAAGTCGAGGCGGAAGGCCGGCACATATTTGCCCGTCAGACTGTTGTAGCGGCTTGCCGTTTTGGCTGTCAGTCGTCCTGCGGCGTCGTAAGTGTAGCTGTATTTCAGCTTTCCGCTGAGGCTTTTGCCGCTCTTGTTCATTACATACATTGTGCTGACCTGTCCGTTCTCAATGTCGGCGTTATATGCATATTGCGAGTTTGCGCTTCCGGCGGCGTTAAGATACATCGCCATGATTGTTGCTGTTGTGATAATAGTACTCATAATTGTTAATGTCTTTAATTGTCAATAATTGTTTGTCTGTTAATGTCTTATAGTGTACTACTATATTAGTACACTGCAAATGTAGGCTAATAAAACATAACTTCCAAGCATTTGGGCAAGAAAATGCAATTTAAGTATAATTTTTAACGTCTGTTTACGGTTTGTGGCTGAATATTGCGGGGATATAAACAGAATTTAAGAAAAATGCCGTTTATGAAGCCGCAATAGCTATGCTGGGGCATGCCGGCAGATAGTGCGATATGCAATATAATAAGGTATATGAGGTGTACTATGTCCCTGTACCGGGTGTACTACGTGTATCACATACCCATGCCACGGCACGCTGGCAGACGGCTGTATATCGGGCGTTTTCTAAAAGGCGTCCTTTCGCGTTGCAAAAGGCCACCTTTTAGCCTGCAAAAGACGGCCTTTTAGAGCCTAAAACATGGCCTTTTGCAACGCGTTGAATATCAGATAGTTATGAAAGACGATAGAAACGCTGCGCTGAAAGGCCTTTTCGGCTGTGTCAGACGTGCCGCAGAGTCAGAGGCTTAACATGGCTGCGGGGCGCACGTTTAGGGCAAAAATAGCCGGATAATTTGGTTTTGCACCCAAAAAAACGTAACTTTGCAGGATGAAAAGGCGGCGCGCTCGGCATGCCGTTAAACACGGCTATGCCGTCAGCATGGCGTCATTCATAAATTAAAACAATAAAAACAAGACAAATATGGACACACTGAAAAAAGCATTTGCATCAAAGCTGCTGAAGATTAAGGCTATAAAGCTTCAGCCAAACAATCCGTTCACATGGGCTTCGGGATGGAAGTCGCCCTTCTATTGTGATAACCGCAAGGCCCTGTCGTATCCTGACCTGCGCAGCTATGTGAAGCTCGAGCTTGTGCATGCAGTGCTTGAGCATTTCCCGCAGGCTGATGCCGTTGCCGGCGTTGCCACAGGAGCCATAGCTCAGGGAGCGCTCGTGGCCGATGCTCTCGGATTGCCGTTCGTTTATGTCCGCAGCAAGGCTAAAGACCACGGCATGGGCAACCTCATTGAGGGTGAGCTGCCCGAAGGCGCAAAGGTGGTTGTCGTTGAAGACCTTATATCTACAGGCGGAAGCAGCCTTAAGGCTGTTGAGGCTCTGCGCCAGGCAGGCGTCGAGGTGGTAGGTATGGTTGCATCTTACACTTACGGATTCCCCGTTGCACAGAAGGCGTTCGAGGATGCCGGCGTAGAGCTGGTTACTCTTACCGACTATGAGCACGTAGTGGCTGAGGCCGTTGAGACAGGATATATCTCTGAGGCTGACGTTGAACTGCTGCACGAGTGGCGCAAGGATCCTGCCAACTGGAAGAAATAATATTTTAACTTCACGTGCGCCTTTGGCCGTGGCGTAAGCATGCTTTGGCCTGTGTCGGCTATGTGCTGATGCGGGCAGGGAGGCGACGGCTCGGGGCGCATGTGGATAACGTAAGAGAAATATGAGCAGCAAGTACGAAAGCGGAATTAAGCAGATTCCGTATCCGCAGCAGAGCGTCTACGACAGACTCAGCAACCTCGAGAACATAGAGAAGGTGAAAGACCGCATTCCGGCCGACAAGATTAACGACTTGACGTTCAGCCGCGACAGCGTTTCGGTAAGCGTGCCGCCCGTTGGCAGCATAACGCTCAACATCATTGAGCGCGATGAGCCTAAGTGCATCAAGTTTGAGACGGCCAACTCGCCCGTGCCTTTCACAATGTGGGTTCAGCTACTGCCCGTAACCGACACCACAAGCAAGATGAGAGTTACGGTTAAGGCAGACATACCCTTGTTCCTCAAGCCGATGATCGGCAGCAAGCTGAAGGACGGAGTTGACAAGATTGCCGACGCGCTGGCAGCCATTCCTTACGAATAGGCCGGCAGACGCGCGGATATATTATATATAAAACAATGTAGCCCTGCGCCGCATGAGGCGTACAGGCGTCAGGCGGCACGGGGCATTTTAATAAAACAAATATTGCGATGTCAAATAAACTTTGGGAGAAAAACTACGGAATTAACGAAGAGATAGAGCGGTTCACCGTTGGCCGCGACCGCGAGATGGACATGTATCTGGCCAAGTATGACGTGTTGGGCTCAATGGCACACATCACCATGCTCGAGTCGATAGGCCTTCTTACTCATGACGAGCTTCAGACGCTTCTTGCAGAACTGAAGAACATCTATGCCGTGTGCGAGCGCGGCGAGTTTGTCATCGAGGACGGCGTTGAGGATGTTCATTCGCAGGTGGAGCTTATGCTCACGCGCAAACTTGGCGACATGGGCAAGAAGATTCACAGCGGACGCTCGCGCAACGACCAGGTGCTGGTAGACCTTAAACTCTTCATCCGTCATGAAATCAAGGACATCGCAATGCTCGTCAAGGTGCTTTTCGATGAGCTGATAGAAAAGAGCAACCAGTTTAAGGACGTGCTCATGCCAGGCTACACCCATCTTCAGGTGGCTATGCCAAGCTCGTTCGGCCTTTGGTTTGGATCCTATGCCGAGAGCCTTGCCGACGACATGCTCTTCCTTCAGGCTGCTTGGCGCATGACCAACCGCAATCCGCTGGGCAGCGCTGCCGGCTACGGCTCGTCGTTCCCGCTCAACCGCACCATGACAACCGAGCTGCTGGGCTTCGACACCATGAACTATAACGTGGTGTATGCTCAGATGGGGCGCGGCAAGACCGAGCGCAACGTGGCATTTGCCATGGCTACCATTGCCGGCACAATGGCAAAGATGGCGTTCGACGCCTGCCTGTTCAACAGTCAGAACTTCTCGTTCATCAAACTCCCTAAGGAGTGTACCACGGGCAGCAGCATAATGCCTCATAAGAAGAATCCAGACGTGTTTGAGCTGATACGCGCCAAATGCAACAAGCTGCAGGCTCTGCCGCAGCAGATAACTCTAATAATGAACAATCTGCCGTGCGGATATTTCCGCGACCTGCAGATTATAAAGGAGTCGTTCCTGCCGTCGTTCGACGAGCTTAAAGACTGTCTCAAGATGGCTGCCTATATCATCAACAAGATGGAGGTTAACCGCAACATCCTCGACAACAAGATGTACGACCTTATGTTCTCAGTTGAGGAAGTCAACCGCCTTGCGGCTGCCGGCATGCCTTTCAGAGACGCATACAAAAAGGTGGGACTCGACATCGAGGCAGGCAAATTTGTGCCCGATAAGAACATACATCACACACACGAAGGTTCAATAGGCAACCTCTGCAACGACAAAATTCAGGCTCTCATGGAGCAGTGTCTTGACGGATTCCATTTTGAAAAGATGGAGAATGCCGAGAAAAACTTACTTAAATGAGAAAATACACCTATTATATTATAGCGCTTATTGCGCTCTTTTCATCCTGCAGCGACGCCGAATACGAATTTAGCAGCGACCCTTGCTATTTCGTGTTCGACAATACAGCCAACCGCAGTCCGCTGCTCAGTTCGGCCATGAATCCGCTCTCGCCGGGCGTGTTCTGCCACGTTGCCGTCAGCGGAAAGTATTTTGTGTTCAACACCAACATGGCTCCGGGGCAGTCAGACCGTGTTCCGTTCAACGGTATCGACGCTCAGCGCAGCATAGTGTTGGGGGCATACAACGAGAGTGGAATTATCGTAGGATACGGCAATCTCAGTTCGCCTGCCATATTTTACGCCTACGACAATCAGTGCCCCAACTGCTACAGGTCGAGCAATCTGCCGCGCTATAATCTCACGATGGATACCACCGGTAAGGCAATATGCAAAAATTGTGGCCGAGAGTACGACATGAACAACGGAGGAATAATATCCAAAGGCGACCCTGGCGACAAACTTATACGCTACCGTTGCAGCACAACGGGGACGCAGGGAGTTCTTTCTGTCGTAAATGGCAATCAGTGATAGTAGTGAGAAATAGCTGCCTGCCCGACTTATTTATGTGCTTTATTTCGTTCAGAATAAATATTCATGCCCATTACAGGGTAGTCGGGAGGTTTGCATATTTACAATGAAATATCAGTCAGATACAATTTCAAAACGCTCAGAAAGCCGATAAATAGGCGAGTTAAAGTAATATTCTGAACCTCAATAACCCCTAAGGGTTAAAATGTGTAAATTAGTTTGCTCTTTCGAGAAATAAACTTATCTTTGCACTACTCTAATGCGGAAATAGCTCAGTTGGTAGAGCACGACCTTGCCAAGGTCGGGGTCGCGGGTCCGAGTCCCGTTTTCCGCTCTATTGGAGCCGCAATGGTGGAATTGGTAGACACGAGGGACTTAAAATCCCTTGGCCAGTAATGGCTGTGCGGGTTCGAGTCCCGCTCGCGGCACTTTTTATCTAAAACCTTTCATTATGAAAAAAAATCTTATCTTATTCTTATCAGCAGCATCAGTCATTGTACTGTCTTCTTGCTCATCTAAGCTGGGAGAATTGTCTGCTGACAATTTCAATGTTACACCTAATCCTTTGGAGTCTAAAGGTGGACAGGTTGCTGTAACTATCAACGGAACTTTCCCGGAGAAGTACATGAAGAAAAAGGCTATGGTAACAGTTATTCCTGAACTGCGCTATGGTAACGGACAGGCTGCACAGGGTCAGGCTGCTAAATTCCAGGGCGAAAAGGTTGAGGGCAACGACCAGACCATTTCTTATAAAGTAGGTGGTAACTATACTATGAAGTCTACCTTCAAGTATGTTCCTGAAATGCAGAAGAGCGATCTCTATATGACTTTTGACGCTTATGTAGGCAAAAAGAAGAAAAAGGTAGAGGTTCCTGCTGTTAAAGTTGCTGAGGGTGTTATCGCAACATCTGAGCTTTACAGAAATACTCTTGCCGGAAGCGGCGCTTGCATCGCTCCTGATACATTCCAGCGTGTAAGAGATCAGAGACAGGCTGCTCAGATTAAGTTCCTCATCAACCAGGCTAACCTGCGTAAGAGCGAGCTTAAGAACAACTCTGTTAAGGAGTTTGTTGACCTGCTCAAGAAGATCAATGCAGACAAGGAAGGTCTTAACATTAAGAACGTAGAGGTTTTGGCTTACGCTTCTCCTGATGGTGGATTCGACTTCAACGATAAATTGGCTAGCAAACGTCAGGACGTTTCAGTTGACTATGCTAAGAAACAGCTGAAGAGCGCTAAGGTAGAGTCTGACGTTACCGGTAAATATACTGCACAGGACTGGGAGGGCTTCCAGCAGCTTGTTCAGGCTTCTAACATTCAGGACAAGGACGTAATCCTCCGTGTTCTCTCTATGTATCAGGATCCTGAGGAGCGTGAGCAGCAGATCCGTAACATGTCTGCAGGTTTCCGTGAGCTCGCTGACGGTATCCTTCCTGAACTTCGTCGTTCTCGCCTGATTATCAACTACGAGACAATCGGTCGCAGCGATGATCAGATTAAGGAGCAGTACAAGGCAGATCCTACAAAGCTTAGCGTTGACGAACTGCTTTATTCTGCAACACTTGAGGATAATGTAGACGCTCAGGAGGCTATCTATAAGAAGACTATCGAGGTTTATCCTAACGACTTCCGTGCTTACAACAATGTTGCAGCTATCGAGCTGGCTAAAGGCAACGACGCTGAGGCTAAGAACTATCTGGCTAAAGCACAGTCTGTTAATGCTAACGGCGCCGAGACTAACGCTAACCTTGGTCTGATGGCACTGAAAGAGGGTAAGGTAAGCGAGGCTGAAGCTTATATCGCTAAGGCTAATTCAGCTAACGACTATAACAAAGCTCTCGGTACATTGAACCTGGCTAAGGGTGACTATGCTACAGCTGAGCAGAACCTCAACGGCATCAACTGCAACACAACTGCTTTGGCTCAGATTCTGAACAAGAACTACGCCGGTGCAGCTAACACTCTGAACAACATCAAGAATAAGGACGCCATGACAGACTATCTGCAGGCTATCTTGAATGCTCGTCAGGGCAACGACAGCGCAGCTTCTTCTTATCTGAAGAGCGCTCTGCAGAAAGATCCTTCACTTGCAACATACGCAAACAACGATCTTGAGCTGGCTAAAATAAGCAAGTAAAAACATCGCTGACGCATGAAGCGATTGATATATCTTACGCTCACCTTGGTTTTGGTTGCCTGCGGAACACGCAGAGGCTATTTCAACTTGGATGGCCGATTGCTCAACCTTAACCAAGGTGAGTTTTATGTTTATAGTCCCGATGGTGTGTTCGCCGGTGTTGACACGATAAAAGTCGAGGGCGGACGCTTTACTTTCGAGACTCAGTGCAAGGAGAGCGGAACGCTGGTTATTGTCTTTCCTAACTTCTCTGAAGTGCCTGTCTTTGCCGAACCGGGCGAAGCCGTTACTGTGAAAGGTGACGCTTCACACCTTAAGGAGATTGAGATTAAGGGCACAAAGGAGAACGAACTGATGACAAGTTTCCGTCAACAGTTGGTCAAGGCGTCACCTCCCGAAGAGCTGGCTTATGCCGAAAAGTTTGTGAAAAACAATCCGTCGACAGCTGCCAGTGTGTATGTGCTGCGAAAATATTTTGTCGTCAGTCCTGATGCCGACATCGATAAGGCATCTGCCTTGGCTGATGTTGTGTATAAGGCACAGCCAAAGAACGGTGAAGTGGCACGCATTGTGCGTTATCTTAAGATGATGAAACGCAATTCAAGCGGAGCTTCAATACCTTCTTTTTCAGCGCTGGACATTAATGGAAAGGGCGTTACCGACTCTTACCTTCGCGGTAAAGTTGCCGTGGTTTACACGTGGGCTGACTGGAGCTATGAGAGCCGTAACATGCGCGACAGACTGCTGAGACTGAAGGGCGAATACGGAAACAGACTGGCATTGCTGGGCATTAGTCTTGACGCAAGCCGCAACACCTGCCGTCTGTCATTACGAAACGACTCCACATCGTCGGCTGCTATATGTGACCAGATGATGTTTGACAGTCCTCTCCTTGAGACATTCGGACTTGGCCGTGTGTCAGACAATATTATATATAATGCACAAGGACGCATAATTGAGCGCGGATTGAATCTTAACGAGATTGAGACCAAGCTCAAAGCCCTGCTTGATTAGACAGCATACGACTGTCTGTTAATTAATAATCGCCGGCAGTTTTTTATGAACATAGGTTTAATGCCTGTGCTGTTAACGTCGGTAAATATTATGAAAAGCCCTGCATCTGAATTGCCATAGGCAATGTTTTGACAATTACGGTACATCCGCTTGTTTAAGATATTTGTAGAGTTAGCGCGGTTTCCGCAGCTAACTCAATTTGTAATTAATGCAAGATTAATTGGATAATTGGTGATAATATGCTTGTAAAAACTTATTGTGCAGCAGTTAACGGACTCGATGTTACCACGGTTACCGTTGAGGTAAGCGTATCGCGAGGTGTGCTTTATCATCTCTCAGGCCTTGCCGACACAGCCGTGAAAGAGAGCCATGACCGCATTGTTGCAGCCCTTCAGAACAACGGAATAAAGTTTCCCGTTGCCGACATTACCGTGAATATGGCTCCTGCCGACCTGCGCAAGGAGGGTAGCAGCTATGACCTGCCTTTGGCAATAGGTATCCTGGCGGCAATAGGAAAGATTAAGCCGGATATGCTTTCAGAGTATATGATAGTTGGCGAACTCGGACTTGACGGCATGATTCAGCCCGTGAAAGGCGCACTTCCGATATCAATAAGGGCACGTAAGGAGAAATTCAAGGGCCTTATTGTGCCGAAACAGAACGTCAGAGAGGCCGCCGTGGTGAACAATCTCGACGTGTACGGCATGGAAAGCATAATGGACGTAATCAACTTTCTGAACGGAGAAGGCGACTATCAGCCCACTATTGTTGACACAAGACGTGAATTTTATGAGCACCAAAGCCATTTCGACCTTGATTTTGCCGACGTTAGAGGGCAGGAGAGCGTAAAGCGCGCAATGGAAGTTGCGGCAGCTGGAGGCCACAACATGATAATGATAGGTCCGCCGGGAAGCGGCAAATCGATGATGGCAAAGCGTCTTCCGTCAATATTGCCGCCGCTGTCGCTGGCAGAAAGTCTTGAGACAACACAGATACATTCAGTGGCAGGAAAGCTCGGCAAAAACATGTCGCTGATATCACAACGGCCGTTCCGCGCGCCGCATCACACAATATCTCAGGTGGCACTTGTTGGCGGAGGACTTAATCCGCAGCCAGGAGAAATATCGCTTGCGCATAACGGAGTGCTGTTTGCCGACGAACTGCCGGAGTTTAACAAGTCGACACTTGAAATGCTGCGCCAGCCCCTTGAAGACCGCAAGATAACCATATCGAGGGCAAAATACACGGTAGAATTTCCATGTTCGTTTATGTTTGTGGCCTCGATGAATCCCTGTCCGTGCGGATATTACAACGACCCGACGCACCACTGTGTGTGCACTCCCGGTCAGATACAACGCTATATGAACAAAATCAGCGGTCCGCTCCTTGACCGCATTGACATCCAGATAGAGATAACCCCCGTGCCCTTTAAGGACATATTGCGCGCGGCACCGGGCGAGAGCAGCGACGCCATACGCGAAAGGGTAATCAAGGCGCGACACATACAGGAGCAGCGATTCAGAGAATGCAAGGGAATACACTGCAACGCGCAGATGAGCGAACGCATGATTCATCAATATGCAGAGCCTGACGAGGCCGGAATAGAGATGCTAAGAATGGCCATGGAGAGGCTAAACCTGTCGGCACGTGCATATAACCGCATACTGAAGGTTGCGCGCACCATAGCCGATCTAGACGCCTCTGAGCATGTTTTGTCGCAGCATCTTGCCGAAGCCATAAGCTACCGCAACCTTGACAGGAGCGACTGGGCTGAGCGTGGAGGAGCGTAAGTATTTTAGATGAAGACATAAAGAAATATAAAGAGACGGTAGGAATACCTGAATGGACATAATAAATAAAAAGGAAACATGAACGACTAAGATACTTAAAACGTCGTTTATGTTTCCTTTTTTTATTTAGACCGGCATCAATGCCGTTTACTGAATCAGTCGTTTGGCAAAATATCTCACAGGATACCACACCGAAATGAAGCCTACTGCAAGCACCGTTATGAACACTACCACGATGTCTTCAGGATGAACACTCACCGGATAGGCGTCGACAATGAACGAGCCGCTGCTGCTGCCGAGCGAAACGAGTCCGTAAACCTGCTGCAGCCAGCACAGCAACAAACCTATCAATATGCCCAATACGGCACCGATGGCAGAAATCATTCGGCCTTCAAATAGGAATATCCTTACTATCTGCTTGTCGCTCGCGCCCATGTTGCGCAGCGTAATCACGTCGTTCTTCTTGTCGATAATCAGCATTGACAGCGACCCGATGATGTTGAAGCAAGCCACGGCAAGAATAAAGGTAAGGAAGATGTAAGCAATGAATTTCTCAATCTTCATAATCTTGAACGTGTCGGCCTGCTGCTCCATACGGTCGAGAACGCGGTATTTATCGCCTGCAATCTCCTGCATTTCAGACTTTACGGCGTCGAGGTTGCTGCCTGGTTTAAGCCTTATCTCAAGCTGTGAGAGCATGCCCTGCTGACCGAACAGATTGCGTGCGAATGCTATCGAAGTAAGCACGTAGTCACGGTCGTAGCGCGCTTGTTTAACCGAAAACACCACTCCGGGCGAAATAAGCGAATCTTCAACAAATCCTTCTGTCGGATTCATCAAGTCGAGCTGTCCTTCACGCTTCGGCGCATATATTTTCAGTTGTCCGTCCCAGTCGGCCGTCATTCCCATGTTTTCGGCGAGGCGTATGCCAACAACACCAAACTGAAGATTGGCGGCATGGAGCGAAAATTCGCCGTCGCCATACAAAATGTCGTTGATATGCGACAGCTCACTGAAGTTATCCTCAACGCCCTTCACCTTAACCATGGCCTGTCTGCCCTTATATATGGCCAGCGCCTGGTCTTCAACGCTCTCCGTAGCCACGTCGACCTGCGGCAGATTGCGTATCTTTGTCAGTATAGGGTCATCAGACGGAGCCGTCTTTCCCTTAGCCGGAACAACCTCAATCTGAGGGTCGAACGCCGTAAGCAGCGACGCCACGAGGTCGTGAAATCCGTTGAACACACTCAGAGTAACCACAAGCGCCATGGTGGCCACCGCCACTCCAATGACACTTATGCCACTGATGATGTTGATGACGTGCGTACTCTTTTTTGAAAAAAGGTACCTGCGAGCTATGTAAAACGGAAAATTCATTTCTTCAGCAGCTCGTCAATATGCTCTATATAGTCAAGAGAATCGTCGATGAAGAATCTCAGTTCAGGTATAATCCTCAGCTGGTTTCTCACGCGAGTGCCCAGTTCGTAGCGTATGGTCTTTTCGTTTGCTGTGATGTTCTTTATAAGTTCTTCCGACTTTTCTGACGGGAAGATGCTCAGATAGGCCGTGCAAATACTCAGGTCGGGACTGATGCGGCAGCGCGTAACGCTTACCATAGTGCCCCTCATTGATCTTGTCTGCGACTGGAATATCAGGCTCAGTTCTTTTTGCAGAAGCCTTGCAATACGGTTTTGTCTTGTTTCCTGCATATTATCTCTTCTTTTTTTATGTTATCTTTATTTTATAAGCAGCCGGTTTGGCGGCAGCCAATTAAGTTGTGCAAACTTACTAAAAAAAACTGATACACGGCCATGCTTTCATGTTATTTTTTGCCTTTGAATTCTTGCTTTATGCCTGTATGCCTGCCAGATAGAGCATTACCCTTTGATTATTGGCCGTGTCTGCAAGCCGCAGTGTGGCCTGCCATGCTTGTCGTAAAGTTTGATTTTATGGCAAAATCAATTAACATCAGTTTACATATATGGCAAAAAGGCTCCTTAATATTTAACATTTTGGATAACGGCAAATATCTTCTGAAAAATCAAGGTATTTGCATTATCCATACCGGTTATGTCCGTTTGTATTTGAGAATAGTATTAACTAATATATACATATATATCATTCGCACTCATAAAGGCATCTTTTTTATATCTAAAAGTGGCTTAGTTGCGATGCGAAAAGCGGCCTTTTACGCTCCAAAACGTGGCCTTTTGCATTATAAAAAGCCATGTTTTGGATTTCAGACGATATTAATTTAGTTGTAAATATCCGTAAATACCTGATATATAATCATTTAAACGGAATATGCTTTTTATGCTACTTTTTCGTGCCCCGAATCGAAAAAGTAATTCAAAAACGAAAAAGTGCGTGAAAAATGTTAATGCATTTGCCTTTGATTTAACTAAAATTTACGATTGCAGAAATGTATATATAAGTTGCGTTTCATATTATTTTGTGCATTTTTTTATGCGCCAAAAATTAGCAATTAACATCGTTTACATGCTAAATGATTGCTGATTTTATTTAAAATAGCTATTTTTGCCGTTAGCAAAACCTTAAAATATAATTCTATGAAAAATGATAATGCCGATGAAAATATGCGCAGGTGCGACGGTAAGCGCCGCAAACCTTGGTATGGATACAATGGCGAAAACATTGCACTGATTGTCGTTGTTGTAGTTTTGGCGTCAGTCTTTTCGCTCGACCGTTGCGACAACAATGCGCATCAACAGCAACCATCGGCGATAATAATGCGCGACACTGGCGGGAATATCCCTAAACAGGATGTTTCAGCACCTTCTGTAGAGCCTAAAAAACTGCCTGATGCGGACGAAACTCCCGAGGAAACGGCACGTCGTGAAGGGCTTGAAGACGGATATAACGACGGCATGGAAGACGGTGAAGTGGGGGAGAAATATGAGACTCATTATAGCGAAAGTGCCTCAGAATATTCGGGCAGACTTCAGGAATATTATGAAGAAGGCTATGAGGAGGGCTACGACGAAGGTTATGGCGAGGGCCGACAGATGCACGACGATGCCTTGTAAGGCTGTTAATAAGTTAACTGTCTTTTGTATGTAAGCCTAATATGCCAACGCCATGCATGGCTTTCACATATTATTTAATGCCGGTCCAAACGGCAATTAGTAGGCAATGCTGCGGTAAGTTTATCTCATTGTCATGACAACAAAAATACACTTAGCCGAAATTAGCGGCAACGTTGATTTGCATATATACAAAATGCCGGAACAGAAAGTGAGTTGACAGATGCCTGCATCCATGTCTTTCGCCTTTCTGTTCCGGCAAAACAGTTAAATACTTACATATTTCTAACGGATTTGTTCTATTTCTCCGTTATTTCCGAAATGCCCTGTTTAAGCCTGCGAATACAGCTGTTTACTATTTATTCTTAAGCTATGCGCATAACTTCTTGCGCAGTCTTACGGCAGAAATGATATTGGCAGGCATTTCAGAACAATCCTATTCGTTTTCGCCAATAGTCTCTTTTATTATGCCTACACATCCGGCTCCTATGATGAGGAACACTCCTGCCACAATCATCATGTTGCTCTGTGCGCTGCCAACGAGAGTAAGAACCACTCCGCCGAGCGCAGCAGCGATAATCTGAGGTATGCATATCGTGCCGTTGAACAGACCAAGATAGGCGCCCATGTGACTGCCGTTGAGCGCATTAGTTACTATTGTGAACGGCATGGCGAGCATTGCAGCCCATGCGCATCCAATCAGAAGGTAGGGTATAAAGAGAATATACTGGTCGCTGACGTAGGGAATCATCATGAAACCTATGCCGCCCAGCACAAGGCTCAGGGCATAAGCCATCTTGCGGTTGGCAAAGCGCGGCAACATCATTGCCCATACAACGCTGCCTATGGCCTGCACTGCAAAGAGAATGCCCACCCAGTTGCCTGCCTCCTGAAATCCGGCTGACGTCGGGTCGGTGGTATGCCAGCAAGTCTCGGCTATTGCGCCGTTGGTGTAGTTCCACATATAAAGGAATGCCGCCCAGCTGAAAAATTGCACCAGGCCTACAGTCCAGAAAGCCTTAGGCGCGTTGCGCAGCAGTTTAATTACGTTAACCTTCTCCTCGTTGAGCGGCTTGTCGAGTCCGTGATATTCGGCATACTCCTTCGGCGGCATCTCCTTCACCTTTACCGATGTGTAGATAACGCAGAGGATAAGTATGGCGGCTCCGATGTAGAACGAATAAATCACCGAGTCGGGCACAACGCCCTTTGCAGCCACGTTGCTTATGCCGAGGAACGTGAAGAGGAACGGGAACACGTAGCCCACGAGCGAGCCGGCGTTGCACAGAAAGCTCTGTATAGAGTATGCCAGCGCCTTCTGCTTCTCGTTCACCATATCGCCCACGAGCATCTTAAACGGCTGCATTGCCATGTTGATGCTTGTGTCGAGAAACATCAGAGATATAAGTCCGAACACCATTGCCGTGCTGACAGCCATGCCGAGCGATCCGGCGTTGGGCAGCAGGCACATGACAAGTACGGCCACCAGTGCGCCTACGAACAGATAAGGAATGCGCCTGCCGAAACGGCACCATGTCTTGTCGCTCAGCGTGCCCACTATCGGCTGAACGATGATGCCCATCAGCGGAGGCAAAATCCAAAAGTAGCTAAGATTGTGAGGGTCGGCGCCCAATGTTGCGAAAATTCGGCTAATGTTGGCGCTCTGCAGTGCGTAGGCTATCTGCACGCCGAAGAAGCCGAAGCTCAGATTCCAGAGCTTGGCGAAACTCAGGTCTGGTTTTTTCTTTAAGTTAGAACTCATAGTTTAAGGCTTTTTTATTTTATGTTATTATCTTCAGACTATTTTTCTTGTGGCATATCCATGTAGAATATTGTCAGACGGTGGCTTTATTTGGTTGATCCCCTTACCACCAGTCTTGTCCTTATCACCCTTTTCTCAATTTTATCAATAGGTATGCGCCCTTCGGCCTTGCCTATCAGTATGGCAGCCGCCTGTCTGCCCACCTCTTTTCCGTTTTGTTCTACGGTGGTGAGCATAGGGTCGCATGCAACGGCACGCTGTCCGTTGGTGAATCCGCACACCGAAAGGTCGTCAGGAATGCGCAGTCCCATGTGTTTTGCCGTGTACATTATGCCTATGGCTGTATCGTCGTTCACGGCAAAGAAGGCGTCGGGTCTGTCTTTCATGTTGAGCACCTCGGGCGTAATCCTTTCTGCATGTTCGCGGTTGTCGCAGTATCTTTTCACACAGCTGTCAGGGTCGATGCCATGTTTCAGCAGCGCGTCGTGCCATCCGTTATATCTGTTCTTGGATATTTCGAGGTTCATGCTTGAGCCGTAATAAGCAATGTTGCGGCATCCTGTCTTGATGAGATATTCCACCGCGGCGAAAGCTCCCATATAGTCGTCAACCACCACACGGCACGTGTTCATGCCCGTACAGATGCGGTCGAAGAACACCAGCGGCACATTCTTGCTTATCAAGCTGGCAAAGTGATCATATTTAGAAGTGTTGATAGCCTGCGAAACAAGAATACCGCACACCTTGTTCTCATAGAATGAGCGGCAAATCTCAACCTCCCTTTCATATTGTTCCAGGCTCTGTGCCACGATTATGCGGTAGCCATATTTGTCGGCTTCTTCCTCAATGCCGCTTAACACTGACGAAAAGTAGAAGTGAGTAAACTGGGGTACGATAACCCCAATGACTTTAATCACTCTCCTGTTGCGCAGCGACTCGGCTATTATGTTTGGGCTGAAGTTGTGTTCTTCGGCATAGCGTCTGATTTCTTCTCGCCTTTTAGCGCTGATTCTCGGACTGTCTTTCAGTGCACGTGAAACCGTTGCCACAGATACATTAAACTCTTTGGCAATGTCTTTCATTGTTATGGGTGTGTTCTTTTCAGGCATTGAAAATTATTTTACGAAGCAAAAGTACGGTAAAACACTATTATTTTTGCTTTTACATTATTATTATTGTTCCTTTTATTTGTGTAAACGTTTGCACAACAGAAAACGTATTTTTTGTATGAAAAAAAAACAAAATTATTACTTCTGAACGTATTTTTGCATTTAGAAAATTTGCCTTAAAGTAATATTTTGACTACTACGAATTTAAACGATAAAATTAATAGATTATTTAATGTTAACTTTAAAAACACAAGAAGATGAAGCAGGTAAAAATGAAAACCTCTATTAGGATTCTAGCCATCTTGTTTGGCCTGTTCCTATCAGTGGGAGCATTTGCCCAAAGTACTATCACCGGGCAAGTTACGGATGCTTCCGGAGAGCCGGTCATCGGAGCTACGGTCCGCATTGTAGGCCAGGACGGCGGTGTGATTACTGACATTGACGGAAACTTCAGTATCAAGGCCGAGCCGGGCAGTATGCTGTCGGTTTCTTACATCGGATATAAGACGGTGGAGAAACCTGTCGCACAGAATATGAAGATAACTCTTCAGGACGACGCACAGTTGCTTGAAGACGTTGTCGTTATCGGTTACGGAACTGTAAAGAAGGGCGACCTCACCGGTTCTGTATCAGCAATGAAGCCCGATGAGATGAGTAAGGGTATCACCAACAACGCTGCCGACATGCTCGTCGGTAAGGTTGCCGGTGTCGACGTTATCACCAGCGGCGGTGCTCCGGGTTCAGGATCACAGATACGTATCCGCGGAGGTTCGTCTCTTAACGCAAGCAACGACCCGCTGCTCGTTATCGACGGTCTTACAATCGACAACAACACGGCTACCGGTATGAGTAACGTGCTGGCTATGATCAACCCTAACGATATTGAGACTTTCAATATCCTTAAGGATGCTTCTGCAACAGCCATCTATGGTTCGCGTGCGTCTAACGGTGTCATCATCATCACGACAAAGAAAGGTAAGAAGGGCTCTGGTCCTAAATTCTCTTACAACGGCGACGTTACTGTTTCTACGACACAGAAACGTTACGAAGTGCTCAGCGGCGACGAGTATCGCGCGCTTGTAGGCAAGGTTATCGGCGAGAGCGGCGTTTCTATGCTCGGCAATGCCAACACCGACTGGCAGGACGAGATATTCCGCACGGCAGTGAGCACATCTCACAACCTCTCGATGACAGGCGGACTCAAGAACATGCCTTACCGCGTGTCTATTGGTTATCAGAGCGATCAGGGTATCATCAAGAACTCTTTCATGAACCGTTTCAACGCTTCTGTTAATCTTGCACCGTCATTCTTTGACGATCACCTCAACTTTAACATCACAGCCAAGTATATGGCCGAGAAAGACCGCTATGTAGACAGCGGCGCAGCCATCGGCGGTGCTCTCTCTATGGACCCGACACGTCCCGTAATGGACGACAGCGAGCCTTATAAGTTCCTGGGCGGATATTGGCAGAACATTGTTTCAGCCAACTTCAGCGATCCTTCTTGGACTTACACCAAGAACCCTAATGCTCCGCAGAACCCGGTTGCATATCTTAATCAGAACGAGTGCTATGCTCATTCAGACGACTTTACAGCCAACTTTGAGGTTGACTATAAGATTCACGGATTTGAAGACCTGCGTCTGCACGCAAGCTACGGCGGTCAGTATACCGCAAGCCGTCAGAGCGACGTTAACTCTCCTTACGGATACAGCAACAACTATTATGGATGGGACGGCCGCACATACTATTGGAAATACAGCATCACGGCCAATGCCTATGCACAGTATACACACACCTTCGGCGCTCACTACATCGACGTTATGGCCGGTGCCGAGGAATCTCACTATCATCGCAGCGGATATAACATCGGACAGGGTACAGACCCGTATACAGGCGAAGCCAACAACCCGGCTCTTAGAAACGAGACCGAATGGGCTACACACAACTCACTGGTGTCTTACTTCGGACGTCTTAACTATACATTGCTCGACCGCTATATGCTTACAGCCACAATACGTGCCGACGGTTCTTCACGCTTTGCCGACGGACACAAGTGGGGCTACTTCCCTTCTGTAGCACTTGCATGGAAAATCAACGATGAGAAATTCATGAAGAACATCAAGTGGTGGAACGAGTTCAAGCTCCGTCTCGGATGGGGACAGACAGGTCAGCAGGACATCGGTTACGACTTCCTCTACACTCCGCTTTACGTTACAAGCAACTCTTATGCTCAGTATCCTTTCGGCGACACATATTATTACACAATGCGTCCTGACAAATACAACCCCGACCTGACATGGGAGACAACAACAACATGGAACGCCGGTCTTGACTTTGCATTCCTGAACAACCGCATCACTGCAAACATCGATGCTTACTATCGTGAGACAACAGACCTTATCCAGGAGGTTACTCTGCCTACGCTTATGAACTTCGGCCAGCGCATGGCTCAGAACATCGGCTCACTTGAGAACTATGGTGTTGAGTTCACCATTGGAGCAAAACCAATCGTTACAAAGGACTTCGTTTGGGACGTTCAGTACAACGTGGCATGGAACCACAATGAGATTACAGAGCTTATCGGCGGTGACGACGACTATTATGTAGAGTCTGGTTCAACAATCTCACGCGGTAACAGCACTCACGTTCAGGCACACACCGTAGGCCAGCCCGCCAACTCATTCTGGGTTTATCAGCAGGTTTACGACGAGAACGGCAAACCGCTCGAGGGCGTATACGTTGACCGCGACGGCAACGGCATCATCAACAACGACGACCGTTACTTCTACAAGAGCCCGGCAGCCGACGTGTTCATGGGTCTTACAATGAAGTTCACATACAAGAACTGGGACCTGAGCACAGCATTCCGCGCTTCGCTCGGCAACTATGTTTACTATGACTTCCTGTCTAATAAGGCAGCCGTGAGCGCATCAGGACTCTATTCTAACAGTGCGTTCACCAACACCACACAGGCAGCCGTAGACCTCGGCTTCAGCGGAACAAACGGCACGGAGTATTATCTCAGCGACTATTTCGTTCGTAACGCGTCGTTCCTGAAGTGTACCAACATTACTCTCGGCTATTCGTTCCCGGCTCTGCTCAAGTATGCAGGACAGGACTACTTCTCAGGACGTATCTTCGCTACAGTGCAGAACCCGTTCATCATTACAAAGTATAAAGGACTCGATCCTGAAGTTGCAGGCGGTATCGACAGAAATCCTTATCCGCGTCCATTCAGCGTTCAGATTGGTCTTAACCTTAATTTCTAATGGTTGTGCATTTATATAAAAGTAATAAATAAAGGACATAACAATGAAAAAGATATTTTTAAAGACTATAGCAGTCGCTGTGCTTGCAGCCGGACTGACAGGCTGTGCCAACGACCTTAACATAAGCTCAATCGACCCGCAGTCTTCACCGTCGGCCGATCCTACGGGCTTGTTGGCTAAATGTTACGCCACTCTCGGACTTACCGGTCAGAAAGGCGTTGCCGGAAACGGCGACCTCAGCGACGACGAGGGTGAGTCGGGCTTCTACCGTACAACATTCAACTGCATGGAGCTTCCTTCTGACGAGTGTGTATGGGCATGGCAGACCGATACTGACATTCCGCAGCTTACCAACATCGCGTGGAACTCAAGCAGTATACGTACTCAGTGGGTTTACACACGCCTTACTTACGACATAACATTGTTCAACAGCTATCTGAGCCAGGTGCCCGACGACGAGGCCAACAAGCTCAACCGTGCCGAGGTGCGCTTCCTGCGTGCTCTTCATTACTGGTACATGCTCGACCTGTTCGGCAAATCACCGTTCAAGCTCGACTTCAGCATCAGCGAACTTCCTGTTGAGAAGAGCGGCAAGGACCTTTACACATGGATTGACCAGGAGCTGACAGAGATTGAGCCGCAGATGGCTGAGATTGGAGCTTACTGCAACTCGCAGAACTTTGGCCGTGCCGACCGCGGTGCTGCATATATGCTCCATGCACGCCTTGCCCTCAACTCTGAGGTTTATACCAACGGCGAAATAAAGGATTATGAAAAGGCAATAAGCTATTGCGACCAACTTATCGGCAGCGGGGCTTACGACCTTTCAAAGACAGCTAAGAACGGCTATTCAGGTTATGCACAGCTGTTCATGGCCGACAACGACGAGAACCCCGAGGCAATGAAGGAGATTATCCTGCCTATACGTCAGGACGGACAGAAGACCCGCAGCTACAGCGGTTCGTTCATGCTCGTAAGTGCTACACGTATTGCCGGAATGCCCGACATGGGAACAACCAACGGATGGAGCTGTATCTTCGCCCGTGCCTCAATGGTTAAGAAGTTCTTCCCCACACTGTCTGACTGTCCCGTTTCTACAGAGCCTGCACCGGCAGGAGCTACCGAGGCTGAGATAAAGGCTCTCGACCAGCAGGACGGCTCGTCTACAGCTCAGATTGTTGCCAAGGCCGGCGACGACCGTGCCCTGTTCTACGGTGGCCGCGGAGGTGGCGTGCGCAAGCTTCAGACCGATGTCATCTCAAGTTTCAACGACGGACTTTCTATCGTTAAGTGGAACAACTTCCGCACAGACGGACAGCCCACACACGACACTGAGTATCCTGACATAGACATTCCGCTGTTCCGTTTTGCAGAGGCTTATCTTACACGTGCCGAGGCATATTACCGTCTGAATCAGCCCGGCAAGGCTGTTGACGACATCAACGTGCTGCGCAAGCGTGCCAACACCAAACTGATAAGCTCTATCACATCAGACATGGACATCCTCGACGAGTGGTGCCGCGAGTTCTATCTCGAAGGCCGTCGCCGCAGCGACCTTGTGCGCTTTGGCTGCTTCACCACAGGCAAATATCTGTGGGACTGGAAGGGCGGAGCCGCCAACGGAACAACCGTAGACTCTCACTATAATGTTTATCCTATACCGGCAACAGACGTGCTCAACAACAGCAACCTTACACAGAACCCCGGTTATTGATGACATGGCAATCAGTTTGCAATAAAGTTTTAAAATGAAAATGATTATGAAAAATATAATAAAGAAACTGTTCGTTCCGGCACTGGTGTTGGGCGTGCTGCCTTTCATGGCTTCGTGCGAGACCGACGACGAGAGCAATCCCACAATCAAGCAGCCCGAATCGTTTGTGCTTAACGTGCCGGCTTACGCCAACGACAATATATACGACTTGGCTAACTCTACATCTGTCAACCTTACTACGTCGCAGCCTGACTATGGCTTTCCTGTCGTAACAACATATCAGGTGCAGGTGTCTATCGATCCTGACTTCGCTTCAGGCGATGCCGCTAAGGTTGAGGCAGCCAGTTACACAACTCTTGAGACTACCTACAATCAGGCTAACATGGACGTAAACGCTACCGAAATGAACAACGCCATTGTAAAAATGTATCAGGAGAAGAACGACGGTGCCGACCCGTCGGGCATAGTTATGCCTGTTTACGTGCGTCTGCGTGCCCACATCGCCAACAGCGACAAGGGCTGGTGCAACTCTAACGTGATAACTCTGCCAAAGGTTGTTGTATCTTATGTTGCAACAATGCCTAAGACCGTCTACATTGCAGGTTCGTCTATCCGCAAGGGTACCGAGGCCAAGCCTCTTGCTGCTGTCTACGGATTTGAGGGACAGTTCTACGGCATGGCTTATCTCGCTGCCGGCTCAACATTCATGTGGGGCGACACAGACACTCCGGATAATGGCTACGCTCTGACCAACTCGTTTGACGACCAGGCCGGCGCAGGCTTGTCTCAGGGTGCCGACGGCGGCATACAGGTGGCTAACGGCGGATGGTATGTGCTTCACATGACCGTTTCGGTTGAGAACAACCAGATTAAGTCTGCTATTGCTGTTTATCCCGGCGAGGCTTACGTCATCGGTACTGTTATGTCTCAGGGGGACAATTGGGGACAATTCCCGGAAACCCAGCTTACGGCTCCTGCCGACGCTTCATCTCAGTGGGTATCTCCAGCCTTCCTTGCAGGCGGCGAGCTCCGCGCAAGCATCAAGGTGCCGGGTCTCGACTGGTGGCGCACAGAGTTCACTCTCTATAAGGGCGACCTTTACTGGCGCGACCGCGACATTCCAGGCAACTGGGCCGAGAACGTGGGCAGCGACTATTCTGTTACCTGCGAGAAGGGCCAGAAACTCTATGTAGACTTCGACTACGACAAGGGAGAAGTGAAATAACCTATAATCTAAACCATTTAACAGAAATATCATTATGAAAAAGATATTATTTTTGGGCGGTCTGTTGCTTTCAGCCATGACGTTCGTTTCATGTAACGGCGATTATGACGACTGGGCCGACCCGCAGAGCAATCCGCAGGAAGAAGCAGTTACGTTGCCTGGCTATACGGCAACGGCTGCCGACCCTATTAACCTGGCCAACCCGGGCACAAGCGTCAAGGCATTCACGCTTTCAACAGCCACGCTGCCCGAGGGCGCCACTGTTGAGCATACACGTGTTGAGATGCTGCCGGCCGACGGCTCTTCAGCAACAAAGGCAACGCTCGAGGCAACAGCCGACGGCATGATGGACAGCACCGCACTTCAGGATGCCGTGGTTAACTTCTACGGACGCCGTCCGTCAGCCCGTGTGTTCGACGCTCAGGTTTATTCTGATATCGTTATCAACGGCCAGTCGTTCCTTGTCGACGCCGGCAAGATACAGCTCACCGTAACTCCGAAGGCTCCTTACATTGCCGACGCTTATTATCTTGTTGGCGATATGTGCGGCTGGACAGCCGATGCTGCCATCAAGTTCTCACATTCAGGTGCCGATGTATATGACGACCCGGTGTTCTCTGTAGTGTTCACCACTCCTAAGGCCGACTGCTACTGGAAGATTGTTCCGCAGGGCAACATCGACTCCGGTGACTTGTGGCATGAGGGCACTGACGGCGCTTTGGGTGTTGCCGTAGATGGTGACCCAAGTCTCACAGGCTCACTCGTCACCACATCTCCAAAGGCCGGCAAGATTGAGAAGCAGGGCTTCTATAAGCTCACCGTCAACATGATGGACTATACTTACACCATCGAAGAGATGGCAGGCGAGTATTATATGGTTGGCGACCTGCAGGGCTGGAACGCCGATGCAGCTTCGGGCATGACATGTCTGTTCTATCCGCAGACCAACACCGTGATGAGCTACACAACAAAATGGAAGGGTGCTTACGACCTGAAGTTCTGGGCAGGTGCCGACTTCGGCAACTGGGACAAGGCTTACGGATGTGCCGTTGACGGCGACAACTCTCCGTCGGGCGACATCGTAAACTCCGGCGCACAGTCTATCTCTGCTCCTTCAGCCGAGTATTACACCTTCACCATCGACATGACCACAATGAAGTATACATGGACCAAGCTCAGCGACCAGGCTCCGAAAGAGTACACCACAATCTCGCTCATCGGCGACTTCAACAGTTGGAGTGGCGATGTAGACCTCACTCAGGTTACTCCTCACAACTGGTATGCCAAGGTGAGCATCCCGTCTGACGGCGGACTTAAGTTCCGTGCCGGACACGACTGGGCCGACAGCTGGGGCAACGGTGCCAACATTGCCGACAACTATTACGGCAAAGCCGACTATAATGGCGGCAACATGACCGTTCCTGCCGGTAATTACAGCGTCTACTTCAACGACATTACCACTGAATTTGTATTCTTAGCAGAATAAAATAATATTTGGTTTGTATTTATACGCCATGCACTTTGAAACAAAAGTGCGTGGCGTTTTTTTAGGAGTTTTTTTTAGGAGTTAAAGGAGTTAGAGTAGTTAAAGGAGTTAAAGCCAAATGCCTTGTGGGGGATATTTATATTAGGAGTTAAAGTAGTTAGAGGAGTTATCGCCA
>ENA-OZHK01000164-OZHK01000164.1-human-gut-metagenome-genome-assembly--contig:-NODE-164-length-23049-cov-6.633339_pt1 | contig 23049 bp, 21 predicted proteins | sample MGYA00244048_ERZ653690 | MGnify/ENA primary metagenome ERZ653690 (study PRJEB26926, sample SAMN06165197) | human gut metagenome | biome: ENVO:00009003; feature: ENVO:2100002; material: ENVO:00002003...
CTCGAACCCGTGACCTCCTGCGTGACAGGCAGGCATTCTAACCAGCTGAACTAACACACCTGAGAGTCGAATACTTTTAAAACTTTTGCGGTGCGTACGGGACTCGAACCCGTGACCTCCTGCGTGACAGGCAGGCATTCTAACCAGCTGAACTAACGCACCATTAAGTATCTGTCTCAATTGCGGTTGCAAAGGTATGAATAATTTTTGAAACCTCCAAATTTTATTGCGATTTTTTATAAAAAAAGTTGCATCAGCAGTGCATCATGGTATTCTTTGCCGTCGAAAAGCCAGTCTTTAAGCTCGTTTGACTGTATGAATCCGCTTCGCTCAAACAGGTTAAGAGATTTGTTGTTGTCCTTGTTGACGTATGCGTAAAGCTGGTGCAGATGCAGAATATTTGCGGCGTAAGCCTTTATCCTTGTAAGAGTAGCCATGGCATAGCCTTTGTTTCTGTATTTCTGTTTTATCACGATGCCTACTTCGGCCCTCATGTTTTTAGGATCGAAGTTTATTATGTCTACAATACCTGCCACATCATGGTTTTCGTCTTCAATCATCATTCTTACCTGTCTGTCGGCATAAATATCGTTTTTAGTATTTGCTATGTAGTCATAAAGAATATATCTCGAATAAGGAACGTTGGTTGTGCTTACGTTCCAGACTTCAGTGTCGTTCTCTATGTTGTACAGCACGTCGAGGTCTTCTGGCTCGATGGCTCTTAGATGTATTAAGGGTAATTGGTCTGTCATCAGTCAATAATCTCGTTGTCTGTTATTATTATGTTATATTTTGGGCTGTATGTGCCTATCTTTATGTTCGGCCTGCTGTTGGCGGCAAATACATTAAGAATGTCTTCATAGCGGCATATCCCTGTGTCGTATATGATGTATGCCTGCGTCTTGCTGCCGATGCTGTTGACGGCATTGGCATGAACGTCATTGTCAGTAGGGTGTTGCGTAATTATAAACTGGGCATCGAGTCCGTTTCTGTCGGCGATACTCCGGCACCTTGCTATCGACTCTTTGGTTGAAATGAAAACATAGAGTGGGGTCTTGCATTGTCTGACGGGCAGAAATCCCATGGTTCTCTGTATGTGTTCCGATGTCGTCTTTATAAGGGCTGTTGTGGCTTTTAGGTATATTGCCGCCTTTATGGGCAGGTTGAGCCATAAGCTAAGATGCCCGTAGTGCTTTTTGAAGAAGATAAGCATTGCTTCATAGAACACGTGAACGTATTTGAACGACGACTTTTGTGTGCTTTCACCCTTATAGTGAAGTATCTTTGTCGGCAGATACCAGTTGTCGAATCCGCATTTCAGCAAGCGGTATGACAGGTCGATGTCCTCGCCGTACATAAAGAAGTCTTCATCCAGCAGTCCTGCCTTATAGAGAGCCGAGCGTTTCATCATGATGAATGCTCCGCTTATTATCTCAATTTTTACCGGTTCGTCCCAAGGCAGATATCCCATATAATACTTGCCGAGCTTCTTGTGATGCGGATATCTTGCGCAAAGTCCGCACATCTTATAGAATGCAGTCATCGGAGTGGGCAGTCCGCGCCGGCTTTCCATGGCGTCGCTTCCGTCACATTTCAGCATGCGCACGCCCAGTCCGCCTGCGTTTTCGTGCTGATCCATAAAACTGATACATTCTTTTATGGTGTTTTCTCCTACGATAGTGTCGGGATTTATCAGCAATACATATTCGCTGTCGGTCTTTTTTATACCGATGTTGTTTGCCTTTGCAAAACCGTGGTTGTGATTGCTTGCAATGAATTTCACGCCGGGATTCTTGCTCTTGAGCCTTCTCACGGTGTTGTCTTTCGAGTGGTTGTCCACCACGCATATCTCGGCGTCAATGCCGTCAATGGCCCTGTAAAGGCTGTCGAGACACTGCTGCAGATAATGCCTTACGTTATAGCTAACTATTATTATTGCCAGTTTCATTCTTCGCTGCTTGTTTCAGATGTGCATCTTGCCATCGAGGGATTGACGAAAACAAGACAGATAAGATCGATGATGGCCATATAGCCGAATGCCACATTCATAAACTGATAGTAGAGCAGTGTGTTCACTATCATCGGCAGGCAAAGCATTATGAGGCGCAGCGTTCCCCATTTTAGCAGCTGGTTTGCCGGATCTGCCACGAGAGCGTTGCTGATTTTTTTGAATTTGAACATTCTCATTGCAATCGGAATGAGGCATATTGTTATGACTTCCATGAGCGACACTGTAAGAAATTCAGTGTTTTTGCTTCCTGTCAAGTCGCCGGGCAGCAGCAGTTCGGTTTCATACAGCACTACAATGGCCAGCGACAATATTATGCTGCCGTACATTATTGCTGATAGTATCTTTTGAGTCTTTTTCATTTTCCTTTTTATATTATAAATGTTTAAGTAGTGTTTTTCAGGCGGTGCAGGCACTTTATTGTCTGCCGTCAAACGGCTGGCGGTTTATTATTGAGCGCCCAAGCGTAACTTCATCAGTGTATTCAAGTTCGCCTCCAACGGATATTCCGCGCGCAATAACACTCAGACGCACATTGTATTTCGCCAGTTTACGGTAGATATAAAAGTTTGTGGTGTCGCCTTCCATTGTTGAACTTAAGGCAAGGATAACCTCCTTTATGCCTCCTTTCTCCACTCTTTCTGCCAGCGAGTTTATCTCTATGTCGTTCGGGCCTATGCCGTCCATCGGCGAAATTACGCCTCCCAGCACATGATAAAGGCCGTTATACTGCTGAGTGTTTTCAATAGCCATCACGTCCTGCACGTTTTCCACCACGCACACTGTTGTCGCGTCACGTCTTGTATCCGAGCATATAGGACAAATGTCGGTATCGCTTATGTTGTGGCATACGGCGCAGTGCTTGATGTTTTGTTTCATCTCGCTGATGGTCTGCGCAAACCTTTCCACCTTGTCTTTATCCTGCCTCAGAAGAAACAGCACGAGTCTGAGTGCCGTTTTCTGTCCTATGCCGGGAAGACTTGAAAATTCTGTCACTGCTTTTTGAAGCAATGCCGACGGATATTGTTGAGTCATATTTATTAAAATGTTTTCGTCGGCAAAGTTACTTTAATAGTGGTAAAATTCAAAACAAATTTTATTTTTATTTTCCATTTCGCCGTTTCTTGTATGCCGTAAAGGCTGTTGTTTTTATCTTAAATATGTATTTGATTCTTCACTTTTTGTGTGGCGCGTTTTGTGTGTTGAGGCTGCTGATTGGCAGTAGGTTATAATTTCTAAATTGCACACATTCCGTTTTATTTACAAAACGGTTACATTTAACGTGTCTGGAATGCCTTTCTTGTTTATAAATCAGATATTTTGAATGAAATAGTGCATCTTTTCCTGTATTAGACGTAATGTCTTGATGCTCAGTGGCTTATGTTCTTTAGTGGTACTTGCTGTATGCATCTATATTACAATTTGCCGCTTTTCGCATTGCAAAAGCACACCTTTTACATGGTGATTTGTGGCTTTTTGCATTACATTTAAGCGTGTTTTGATATTAAAACAGGCGGTTTGTTGCGCATATATCGGTTGTTTTTGCATGTCGTTAAGCCTGTTTTGCAATATAAAAATGCCATTTTTTCTTTTCTCACATTCTGTTTCTTAAAAATAATTTGTCCTGATTTTTTATTGCACACCTGTATGCCGGTTAATCCAGCTATATGTGCCATTAAAGTTGTATGTAAAGGCTTGTTCTGCCGTGCTGTAATATAATTTAATGTATGTTGATGTGTATCATTGGTACAAATATTTCGTTATTCTGATATTTTTATTATCTTTGCAGCTGTTTTCACAAATTTATCTACGACCAAATGATAATAACAAAATCAGAATTTTCATTGAGCAGTCCGAATATACAGCTTTGTCCAAAAGACACAAAGCCTGAATATGCCTTTATCGGACGAAGCAATGTGGGCAAATCGAGCCTTATCAATATGCTCTGCAACCATAAAAATCTGGCAAAGACTTCGGCTACTCCGGGTAAAACCCTGCTGATTAACCACTTCATTATAAACAACGAGTGGTATCTGGTCGACCTTCCGGGCTATGGATTTGCAAAGCGTTCAAAGACTGTTCAGAAGAAACTTGAACAGATGATAACGTCTTACATCCTTCAGCGTGAGCAGCTTGTCAACGTGTTTGTGCTTATCGACATAAGGCACGACCCGCAGGCCATAGACGTTGACTTTATCAACTGGCTCGGACAAAGCAACATCCCATTCTCTATCGTGTTTACCAAGGCCGACAAGCTTAGCGTATCTAAAGTGGTGCCTGCCGCAACGGCATATATGGATAAGCTGAAAGAGACATGGGAAGAGCTTCCGCCTTATTTCATTACGAGCAGTGAGACAAAGCGCGGACGTGATGAAATACTTGACTATATTGAAAACATAAACAAAACATTAAACCAATAGGGCATAAATAAAATTAAGAAACAGAAATGGCCGGTCAGTTACCTTATCTTGACATACAGAATCTTACTAAATCGTTTGGAGCACATCTGCTGTTCCAGGACATCTCTTTTAGTGTTGCAGAAGGACAGAAAATAGGACTCGTTGCAAAAAACGGAACGGGAAAGTCGACGCTGCTCTCGATATTAACCGGACACGAGGGCTATGACTCGGGCAATATTGTTTTCAGGCGCGACCTTAAAATAGGATACCTCGAGCAGTCGCCTAAGTTTGACCCTGACGACACTGTTCTTGACGCATGCTTTAATCATAAGGGTGACGAGGCAAAGATTTTGCGTGCCAAACAGATACTGACACAGCTGAAGATTGACGACCTTGACAAGAAGATCGGCACTCTCAGCGGAGGACAGCAGCGACGTGTGGCATTGGCTAACGTGCTGCTTACCGAGCCTGACATGTTTATATTAGACGAGCCTACCAACCATCTCGACCTTGATATGATCGAATGGCTTGAAGGATTTTTTGACCGCGGCAACAAAACGTTGCTCATGGTTACTCACGACAGATACTTCCTTGATAAGGTTTGCTCTGTCATACTCGAACTTGACGACAAGAAAATATACACCTACCGCGGCAACTACAGCTATTATCTCGAAAAACGACAGGAACGTATCGACAATACACGTGCCGAAATAGCGCGCGCAAACAACCTTTACAGAAAGGAACTCGACTGGATGCGCCGAATGCCGCAGGCGCGCGGACATAAGGCAAGATACAGAGAGGATGCGTTCTATGAACTGGAGAAGACCGCCAAGCAGCGCATTGAAGACAGACAGATGAGGCTGAAGGCGCGAAACGTCTACATCGGAAGCAAGATTTTCGAGTGTCAGTATATTTCCAAAAGCTGGGGTTCAGATAAGGTCATACTTAAAGACTTCTATTATAACTTTGCACGTTTTGAGAAAATGGGAATTGTCGGGAACAACGGCACCGGCAAAACAACTTTTCTTAAACTGCTTTTAGGACAGGAGAAACCCGACAGCGGACGCTTTGACATAGGCTCAACGGTGCGTTTTGGATATTTCTCACAGGAAGGCATGGTGTTTGACGAGCAAAAAAAGGTTATCGACGTGATAACCGATATAGCTGAATATATCGACATGGGCGGCGGAAAACATCTGTCGGCATCGCAGTTCCTGCAATATTTCCTCTTCACTCCCGAACAGCAGCACAATTATGTCTACAAACTCAGCGGAGGCGAAAAGCGCAAGCTGTATCTGTGTACGGTACTGATGAAGAATCCTAATTTCCTTGTTCTCGACGAGCCGACTAATGATTTGGATATTCAGACTCTTCAGATATTTGAGGAATATCTTGCAGATTTCCCCGGTTGTGTTATCATTGTAAGTCACGACCGCTATTTCATGGATAAGGTTGTCGACCATCTTCTTGTCTTCAAGGGCAACGGCGTGGTAAAAGACTTCCCCGGCAACTATACTCAATATCGTGAATGGTGTTCGCTTAAGAGTCGGGAGGATGAGTCGGAGGCTAAAAAGGATGCCAAACCGAGAGAAAAACGTCATCAGGAACGCCATAAAATGTCGTATAAGGAGAAGATGGAGTTTGCACAGCTTGAGAAAGACATTGCAAGGCTTGAGCAGGAAAAGAAAGAGATAGAAGAACAATTGTGCAGTGGCACTCTGTCGGTTGATGAACTGACTGAAAAAAGCAAGCGTCTGCCTTTGTTGAAGGATGAACTCGACATGAAGGAAATGAGATGGCTGGAGCTTTCAGATATAGAATCCTAAATATTAAAATTAAGTTAAAATGAAAAACTCTTATGTAGTGTAGTTTCTTTAAATCAATATAAATTATTACTTTTGCAATAAATAAAAAAATCATCATTTGTTTCCACTCGTGAAACGAATACAATCAATAAATTTCTTACATACGTAAACGTAAAATGTATAGCAAAGACGAATTATTATCTAAAGATATTTCCGAACTTGAAGAAATAGCTGAGAAAGTGGGTGCTAAAATTAAGTCTGGCGAAACACAGGAAGAAATCATTTATTCTATTCTTGACAAACAGGCTGAGGTTGAGGGTAACAAGAATCCACTTGGTACGAAGCGTCGTAGAGTTCGTATCGTAAAGAAAGATACTGACCGTGTTTATTCAGTTAATGGAAAAGAAGGTGAGAACTTTGATTTGAAAAAGAATAAAGTTCAGAACGAAATACCGCCATTGTTTAATGACATGCCTGTTGCAGCGCCGGCCAAGACGCGCTCAAGAGCTAAGAGCAAGGCTGTTGCAGAGCCTCTGCCGGAGCCGGAACCAAAGATTGAAGTTGCACCTGTCGCAGAAGAACCTGTGGCAGAGCCCGAAAAACAGCCTGAGATTAATGAGCCTGTGGCAGTAGAACCGGTAGAGCCGGTAAACGAGCCTGTTGAATCGGCTCCGGTTGATGTTCCTGAAGCTAATGATGAAGTGCCGGTTGATGATGATATGGACGTAGTTCCTGAAGCAGAGTTTGCATCGGCAGGTGATGACAACTCATCAAATGACAATTCTTCTGACTTGATAGCCCAGCTTCAGGCTAAGGTTAATGCACATAACGAAGCTGCCGACGAAAAACGTGAAGCTGTAGCCTCGGGAGTTTGGGAAGGCGATCCTGGCGACGGAACCGATTTTATTCCAATTGTAGATCTTCCTATCGAGGACCAGATGGCTGTGCCGCGTTTCGATATGTTTGACAATCCTACCAGTCCGATGGATGTGAACGGCATGATGTATGCTCCACAGATGGAAGCCGAAAATGTTCCACAGTTTGATTTCGAAGATATTATCACTGCCAACGGCGTGCTCGAGATAATGCCCGACGGTTATGGATTCCTTAGATCAAGCGATTATAATTATCTTTCTTCACCTGATGACATTTATGTTTCTATCGCACAGATAAAGCGCTACGGACTTAAGACCGGTGATGTTGTTAACTGTCATGTACGCCCGCCTCACGACGGTGAAAAGTATTTCCCTCTTACAAGTATTGATAAAATTAACGGCCGTGATCCGGCTGAAGTACGCGACCGCATTCCGTTCGATCATCTTACTCCTTTGTTTCCTGACGAGAAGTTTACTCTTTGCGGTGAGCGCTCAACGACAAACTTGAGTACACGAATCGTTGATTTGTTCTCGCCTATTGGTAAGGGACAGCGTGCGCTTATTGTCGCACAGCCTAAGACAGGTAAGACAATCCTGATGAAAGACATTGCCAATGCAATAGCAGCAAACCATCCTGAGGCATATCTTATGATGTTGCTTATCGACGAGCGTCCTGAGGAGGTTACAGATATGGCACGCACAGTCAATGCAGAAGTCATTGCTTCTACGTTCGATGAGCCGGCTGAACGCCACGTAAAGATTGCAGGCATTGTGCTCGAGAAGGCAAAGCGCATGGTTGAGTGCGGACACGATGTCGTTATATTCCTTGACTCTATTACACGTCTTGCGCGTGCATACAATACTGTTTCGCCTGCCAGCGGTAAGGTGCTTACTGGTGGTGTTGACGCCAATGCCCTGCAGAAGCCTAAACGTTTCTTCGGTGCTGCACGTAATATTGAGGGCGGAGGTTCGCTTACTATTGTTGCAACTGCATTGATTGATACAGGCAGCAAGATGGATGAGGTTATCTTTGAAGAGTTTAAGGGAACAGGTAACATGGAGCTTCAGCTCGACAGAAGTCTCAGCAACAAGAGAATATTCCCGTCTGTCAACCTCGTTGCTTCAAGTACTCGTCGTGATGACCTGCTGCAGGATAAGACAACTCTTGACCGTATGTGGATCTTGCGTAAGTATATTGCAGACATGACGCCAATTGAGGCAATGAACACAATTCACGACCGTATGGCACGCACTCGTGATAACGAAGAGTTCCTTGCAACAATGAATTCATAAATAATATTGAGTGCTTTGACATTCTTTTTAAAACTTTTTCTCTGAAAAATTTTGTAGAAAGAATTATTTTAAGTACCTTTGCACTCGATTTAGGGGTTCCGTAGCTCAGTTGGATTAGAGCAACGCCCTTCTAAGGCGTGGGTCTTGGGTTCGAATCCCAACGGAATCACAGAAAAGGAGCATCATTCAGATGTTCCTTTTTTGTTTTTATAGCAAGATTATCAAATATACAGATTGTTGCTTTGGGGGAATGTGATATTGAATAATAATATTTTCATTATAGCTTTGAATACACACTGCTGTCGCTTACGTATAGGCTGTTGCTGAATGGTTGTGTAATAAAAAATAAAGCAGCGAAAACTTGCATCGTGATGATGAAACGTTTTCGCTGCTTTATTGATTTGTTCCTATTATCGTTTTATGACTTAATCTTTTTGCTGTATCTTTCAGAGAAATATTAACTGTATACTCTTTATTTTGCCGTTATCTTAAGTCGATTACTTCAGCGTGAGGAAACTCTTTTGAATTGAAACGGAATGTGGCGTCGCTGATATTCTTTGCTTTGAAGTTAGACACCTTTATTGTAGTCCATCCGTTGCTTTGGCGCATCTTTATCGTCTGAGGGTAATAGTTCTTGTTTATTGTTATATACATTTCTTTTATCGTGCGCTTCTGGTTTTGTGCATATAGATGAATCTGCCATCCGCCAGAAACATTCTTCATACTCAGGTTAAATCCGTTCTTGTAGATGTTGATAAACTTATACGGGTTCATCGATTGCTGTTGGGCTTCAGTTGGAGTGCTTATGTTCACTTCCTGATTCTTTTTCATGTATGTCCATTGTGTTTTGCCGTCATACCATACAATGGCTTGTGAAGTCCTTGCATTAAACTTATTGCCCTTTATGGCTATGGTTCCTGATGTGTTGCCGTATTTTCCGCTTATGGTGAAGTTTGCACTTGCTCCGCTTTTGCGTCCGACAACGGCTGCTGTCTTGTCAAGAATCTTTTTGGCCTGTGCTGCGTTCTGAGCATGTAGACCTAAGGACAATGTTAATATAAATAATAGCAAACCAAACTTTTTCATAATTATATTTCTTGTTTTAAGTTGTTATTGTCGTTATTTCCTTCTTTATGATAATTGGATAATATTATTTTCTCAATGCCGATAGCAGACTCTCAAGACTGTTTTCGTCTTGTATAAGAACCTCACGCGGCTTGCTTCCCTGTGCAGCTCCTACAATACCGGCTTTTTCCATTTGATCCATAAGTCGTCCGGCACGGTTATATCCTATAGAGAAACGGCGCTGAATCATACTTGTTGAACCTTGTTGGCTTAGCACGATTGTGCGTGCAGCCTCTTCAAACAGCGGGTCAAGATTGTGCATCTCAAGTGATCCGCCCTTGCTTGAATCTGCTCCGTCGTCAGTGCTCGGCTCAGGAAGTTCCATAGGTTCAAGAGGACCCGGCTGCTGTTTGATGTATTCGTTTATGCGTTCTATCTCGGGTGTGTCCACGAATGCGCATTGAACTCTGACGGGTTCGTTGCCGTTGAGGAACAGCATATCGCCTCGTCCTATCAGCTGATTGGCTCCTGGGCGGTCGAGAATTGTACGTGAGTCGATCATCGAACTTACTCTGAATGCCATTCTTCCAGGGAAGTTGGCTTTGATGTTTCCTGTAATAATTGATGTAGTAGGACGCTGTGTGGCTATCACCATATGTATACCCACCGCACGGGCAAGCTGTGCAATTCGGGCGATAGGCATCTCTATTTCTTTACCGGCAGTCATGATAAGATCGCCAAACTCGTCAATTACCACAACGATGTATGGCATGAATTCATGTCCGTCTGTAAGCCTTAACTGGTGGTTTACATATTTCTTGTTATATTCCTTGATGTTCTTTGCGCCGGCAAGTTTGAGCATGTCATATCTGTAGTCCATCAGTTTGCACAGACTGTTGAGCGTGCGTATTACCTTTGTTACATCTGTTATTATTGCATCTTCATTATCATCAGGAATTTTTGCCATAAAGTGGTCGGCAATAGGGGTGTACATGCTGAACTCAACTTTCTTCGGGTCAATCAGCACGAACTTAAGCTCGTTGGGATGTTTCTTATATAATAAAGATGTGATAATTGTGTTCAGACCAACTGATTTTCCTTGTCCTGTGGCACCGGCAACAAGCAGGTGAGGCAGTTTTGCCAAGTCGACCATAAACACTTCGTTGGTAATTGTCTTTCCGATGGCAATTGGCAGTTCCATTGTCGTCTCCTGGAAACGTTTAGAGTTTAATATACTTTCCATTGAGACAATGTTTTGTTTAGCGTTAGGAACCTCAATACCTACAGTGCCTTTGCCAGGTATCGGCGCAATGATACGTATACCCAGGGCTGCAAGACTCAGGGCAATATCGTCTTCAAGGTTTCTTATCTTTGATATCTTTACACCTTCAGCAGGTGTTATTTCATACAATGTTATTGTCGGGCCGACTGTGGCAGTAATCGTCTTAATCTGTACGCCGAAGTTGTTCAATACTTCAACAATACGATTCTTGTTAGCCGTTTGCTCCTTTATGTCTATATACGGCTTGCCGTCATTTTCATATTTCTTCAGCAAGTCGAGCGTAGGATATTTATATCTTGTCCATGGCTCTTTGGGATTTATAGGCGTATTTATGTCAGTGCTGCCCGATACGTCTTTTGAGTCGGCAAGATTTTCTTTTTCAGGTATAATTATTTTAAGCTCGCTGTCGTCAGTGGCTTTAGGCTTTACAGGAGCAGGCTTAACATCATTCTCTTCAACATATTCCTCCTCTTTGATAACAGCTTCGCCATTATTGCCGAATTCAACTTTCTGTGTCTGTGGGTTGTCAAACACAGTAGGATCGTCGAGAGTATTTATAGTATTATCTTTTTCGTCTTTTTTTTGATTATTGGTGATATTGAATTTTACCTTATTGGATATTGTATTTACGGGATTCAGCACCTTACGTACAATGATAATTGTTTCTTTACTCAAATATGTGAGGTATATTAATGCTGTCAGTAGTAAAATTATTGTAAGTCCTGGTGCGCCAACAAGATTTTCAAGCCATTGGCTGCTGAATTGTCCGTAATCGCCTCCCGGATTGAACACCAGACTTCCCATAATGGGTGTCAGGATTTTTGCAAAAGTAGTTGACAGCCAAAGCATGGCAATGCTAAGGCAGAAAAAGCATTTAATTAGATTAAACTTGTAGGCCCTTACCAGTTTTAGACCTACCATTCCCATAAATACAGGGATTATGAATGCTGATAGGCCAAAGCATCTCGATATGAGAAAATATGAAATAAATGCGCCAAATGGGCCGCAACTGTTTTGGAATGCCGTGTTTGTATTAAAAATATCACCAGGTCTTAAATCCAACACAAGACTTTGATCGTTTTGTCCTGTTGAGAAGAAAGATATGAATGATATTATAATGTAAACAGGCAACAATATAAGTATTATTCCTACGGTGAAATTTACAATGTCATTTTGGAAAAAATGCTTAAATCCTACAACCTCGCTTAATGATTTATTAGTGCTTGTATTTTTTTTCTTAGCCATTAGTCTATTTGGAATTTTTATTTGCAAAAGTAATCGAAAATTGCCAAAACAAGCTATAAAATCGCCTTTTTTTTATATTTTTGCAAACTGTTAGTTTTGCAAATGAGAAAAATCATATACAACAAGTTTGACAAGCATGAAATAACGGCTTTGCCGAAGGTTCTTTTCGACGGACGTATCATAGTTATTAATACGGCTGCGGAGGCAGACAAGGCTGTTGATTATCTTATGTCTCAGGATATATTGGGAATTGATACCGAAACAAGACCTTCATTCAAAAAGGGACAGTCACACAGCGTGGCATTGCTTCAGGTGTCAACTCACGATACATGTTTTCTGTTCAGGCTTAATCTCACTGGTATAACTCCTGCTATTATCCGTCTTTTGGAAGATTCGTCAATCCCTAAGATTGGTCTGTCTTTGCGTGATGATATAAACTCATTGCACAAGCGTGCCGATTTTCATCCGGGAAATTTCATTGATTTGCAGAAACATGTATGCGAGCTTGGGGTGGAAGACCTCAGTTTGCAGAAACTTTATGCTAATTTCTTTCATCAGAAAATAAGCAAATCCGTAAGACTGAGCAACTGGGAGTCGGATGTGTTGAGTGACAGGCAGAAACTTTATGCAGCTACAGATGCATGGGCATGTATAAATATATATGAGGAGTTGTGCCGGCTGGAAAAGACAGGAGATTATGAATTGGTAAAAACAGATGAAAATAAAGAAACAGATGTATAAGAATATATATTTAAAAAAAGGTAAGGAAGAAAGTCTTAAACGTTTTCATCCTTGGGTGTTTTCCGGTGCTATAGCACGTATGGATGATGGAATCGAAGAGGGTGATATAGTTAGAATCATCACCAACTCTGGAGATTTTATTGCTTTGGGACATTATCAGATTGGAAGTATTGCCGTGCGTGTGCTTTCTTTTAAAGATATTGTCATTGACGATGAATTCTGGAGACAGCGTCTTGCTGCTGCCTTGTTAATGCGTCAATGTGCCGGCATTGCTGACAATCCTGAAAATAATACGTTCAGACTTGTTCACGGTGAAGGTGACAGCCTTCCGGGACTTGTTATCGACTGTTATGGCAAGACTGCGGTTATGCAGGCTCACAGTGTTGGTATGCATGTGTGCCGGAATATAATTGCGCGTCAGTTGGTTGAGGTAATGGGCAGTCGTATAGAAAATGTGTTCTATAAGAGTGAGACAACATTGCCGTTTAAGGCTGACTTAGGGCAGGAGAATGGCTTTATTTATGGCGGAAGCGACGACAATATTGCAGTTGAGAATGGTCTTAAGTTTCATGTTGACTGGCTTAAGGGACAAAAAACGGGATTCTTTGTAGATCAGCGCGAAAATAGAAAATTGTTGGAGCATTATGCGAAAGACAAGACCGTATTGAATATGTTCTGTTATACAGGAGGCTTCTCTTTCTATGCTATGCGTGGAAACGCCAAGGCTGTACATTCTGTTGACAGCAGTGCAAAGGCTATCGAATTGACAAATGCTAACGTTGAACTCAATTTCCCTGGGGACAAACGTCATAAGGCATTCTGTGAGGATGCATTTAAATTTCTTGATGCAGCAGAGGATAAATATGATTTGATTATACTCGATCCTCCGGCTTTTGCCAAGCATCGCGCTGCATTGCATAACGCTCTTAAAGGTTATACGAGGCTTAATGTAAAGGCTTTGGAGAAAATAAAGAGCGGCGGAATTCTGTTTACGTTTAGTTGCAGTCAGGTTGTTACTAAGGATAATTTTAGAAATGCGGTGTTTACAGCGGCTGCACTTACAGGACGTAATGTAAGAATATTGCATCAATTGCATCAGCCGGCTGACCATCCTATAAACATTTATCATCCGGAAGGCGAATATCTTAAGGGACTGGTTCTTTATGTTGAGTAACGGTTTTTTAAAGAGAGTATCTGATTTTATAAATATCCGTCATCTTTTGGATAAGGACGGAAAATATATAGTAGCGCTGTCTGGTGGAGCTGACAGCGTTACTTTGGCTTTGACTCTTTGTGAGCTTGGCTATAATATTGAGGCTGCTCATTGTAATTTTCATTTACGCGGAGATGAGTCTGACCGTGATGAAAATTTCTGTATTGACTTCTGTAAAGAAAACAATATTGAACTTCACAGGGTGCATTTTGATACCGTATCTTATGCAAAGTTGCGTAAAGTCAGTATAGAGATGGCAGCCAGAAATCTTCGCTATTCATACTTTGCACAGCTGAAAAATGATATTTCTGCTGATGCTATATGTGTTGCACATCATCAGGACGACTCGGTTGAGACAGTATTGATGAATCTGATACGTGGTACTGGTGTGGACGGACTGACGGGTATATCTCCTAAAAATGGTGACATTGTCAGGCCTTTGTTGTGTGTGTCAAGAAACGACATTGAGCATGAGTTGCATGTCGCAGGGCAAGATTATGTTACAGACAGCACAAATTTGGTAGATGATGTTGTTAGAAACAAAATACGTCTTGACATATTGCCGCTTATGAGAAAGATAAATCCTTCGGTTGGCAGCAGTATTGCCAAGACTGCTATGCGTATGGAGGAGGTTGCGAAAGTCTTTAATTCAACGATAAGTGAGGCAGCAAACCATGCTCTTGTGTATAATTGTAATAATAAGGCCAAGATATCTTTGGCACAGTTGTCTTCGGGACCATCTCCTGAAAATGTGCTGTTTCATATTTTGAAAACCTATTCGTTTACGCCTTTTCAGATAGAGCAAATATATTTGTCGTTGAATTCAGGGCCGGGAACAGAGTTTCGTTCATCAACGCACGACCTGTTAATCGACCGTGAATACATCTTTATTGAGCCTTTGGATAACACAGAACACAAACCTTTTGTCATTCCTGAGACTGGAACTTATATTGTATATGGTGAGTCTTCAAAATTTAAAGTTGAGGTTATAGACAACAATCCGGATACAAAGATAAGCCGTGACCGTAATTGTTTTTTTGCAGACTTTTCAAAAATCGGCTTTCCCATAGTTGTTCGTAAAGCTAAGAATGGAGACAGGTTTGTTCCTTTTGGCATGAACGGATCAAAACTTGTGAGTGATTATCTTACGGACAGAAAATTCAATATGTTCGAAAAGCGACGTCAGCTTATCTTAACAGATTCGGAAGACAGAATATTATGGATTGTAAATCAAAGACCTGATAACCGTTGCAGGGTTTCTCAGTCTACAAAGCAGATTCTTAAAATAACACATACCGGCGAATAAGCCGGTTTTTTTGTGCATTAAAAAGCATGTCTGGTTACGAAGAAATATACGCATAATAATTAGATTCGTATAGTCATTATGCAAACCCGTCTGTTGTCTTTCAAAATATTTCTTTGTAGGTGACATTGTCGCGTTGTTTAGTAATTTTATGGCTTGCAGTTTCAATATTTGTTGATTTTTTGTATTCATATGTAATGTTTAAGTGCAATTTTTATTAAAAAAGGCCATTTATAAATCTGTTTGCTGAAAAAATATTATCTTTGCATAATGTGAAGTTTGCAGAATGAAATTTCTGCATATTTTGTGTCTTTAGTAGGAATTATAAAAAGTTTAAGGTATGGTTAAGTACAACGTTAATTTTGACAATTATAAGAAGGACGCCGCTTATCGTTCACTTATAAGTCCGAAGTTGGTTAGTGAATTGAAGGTCAAAATTGTTAGAATTATAGTAAAAAAGAAAAATACAAAGATAAAGAGTATTCAGCTAAGCGTCTGGCTGAAGATTTAGGTACTAATACAAGGTATATATCTGCTGTGGTGAACATATGTTTCAATATGAATTACACCTCGTGGGTCAATAAGTATCGTATAGAAGACGCGAAGGTTTTGCTTACCGATAAAAAGCATAAGAAACTTAAAATGGAAGAGGTTAGCGATTTGGTTGGATTCTCAAACCGACAGTCGTTTTATGCCTCATTCTATAAATATACCGGAATAACACCGAGACAATATAAAATTGACAATACAGAAAAATAGAACAACAAATTTTTTGCTGGCATGAGACATACTCAATTTTCATATACAGACGAGCGCTTTGCCGACATTCAAATGCTGCGATATAAACTTGAAAATTTCGACGCTTTGACATTACAGCAGAAGGAATTGGTTTATTATCTGTCAGAAGCTGCTCTTTGTGGCCGTGATATAACTTTCGACCAATTTGGCCGATACAACTTGAAGATACGTAAAGTCCTTGAACTTATATACCTTAATTATAAAGGTAATAGAACTGTTGAAGATTTTAAGGAACTTGTTGTGTATTTGAAAAGAGTATGGTTCTCTAGCGGAATATATCATCATTATGGGTGTGACAAGTTTGTGCCCGGTTTTTCTGAGAAGTTCTTTGTTGATGCAGTAAAGGCACTTGATTCAAGTGTTCTGCCTTTGGGTGAAGGCCAGACGGTTGATGAATTTTGCAATGAACTTCTGCCTGTCATTTTTGATCCGAAAGTTATGCCTGTAAAGGTTAACAAAAAGGACGGTTTCGATCTTGTGGAAACTTCGGCATGCAATTTCTATGAAGGAGTTACCCAGAAGGAAGTTGAAGACTATTATGCTTCTAAGAAAGATCCTAATGATAAAGAGCCTTTATCGTATGGACTCAACACAACAGTAAGAAAGCGTGATGGTGTTGTTGAAGAAAATGTATGGAAAATCGGAGGTAAATACGGAACTGCTATAGAAAAAATTGTATATTGGTTGGAAAAAGCAGTGTCTGTAGCTGACAATAATCAGCAGCGAAGTGTGATTGAGTCTTTGATTGAATATTATAAGTCGGGCGACTTGGCTGATTTTAATAACTATTGTATTAAGTGGGTTGAAGAGAAAGAATCTGCAGTTGACTTTATTAATGGCTTTATAGAAGTTTATGACGATCCGCTTGGTATGAAAGGAACATGGGAAGGACTCGTCGAATATCGTGATGTAGAAGGCACACGGCGCACAAAGCTTATCAGTGACAATGCTCAATGGTTTGAAGACCATTCTCCGGTTGATTCACGTTTCAAGAAGAAAGAGGTTAAAGGTGTTTCGGCCAATGTCATTTGTGCTGCTGTCCTTGGCGGTGGCGAATATCCTTCTACGGCTATTGGAATCAATTTGCCAAATGCCGACTGGATAAGAGCAAGTCATGGAAGTAAGAGTGTGACCATAAGCAATATCATATCTGCCTATAATGAGGCTTCACGCGGTAACGGCTTTGACGAGGAATTTGTTATTGATGAGCCTACAATACAACTTATAAAAAAATACGGTGATATCTGTGATATTATTCATACAGATTTGCACGAGTGTCTTGGACATGGCAGTGGACAACTTCTGCCTGGCGTTGATCCCGACTCTTTAAAGGCTTACGGAAACACTATCGAAGAGGCACGTGCTGACTTGTTCGGACTATATTATGCTGCTGATGAGAAACTTGTTGAATTGGGACTGTTGCCCGATTCAGAAGCATATAAGGCTGAATATTATTCATATATGATGAACGGACTGCTTACTCAGCTTGCACGTATTAAGAAAGGAAATTGTATAGAAGAGGCTCACATGCGCAACCGTGCCCTCATTGCCCGTTGGTGTTATGAGAAGGGACATGAAAATAACGTGGTGGAGCTTGTACGCCAAAACGGAAAAACTTATGTCCGTATAAATGACTATCAGCAGCTTCGAAGTCTGTTTGCCGACTTGCTCGCAGAGATTCAGCGTATTAAAAGTGAAGGGGATTATAATGCGGCACGCGATATTGTTGAAAAGTATGCTGTGAATATTGAACCGTCATTGCATGACGAGATATTGGAAAGATACAATAACTTAGGGCTTCCGCCTTATAAAGGATTTATAAATCCTGTACTTACTGCGGTGAAAGACAGCGATGGAAATATTATTGACGTAACAGCTGATTATACTGAAACTTACAAACATCAGATGTTGCGCTATAGTAAAGATTACTCCACATTGATTTGATAATTATGAAACAGGAAACGCAAGACAAGCTGAAACAGATTAAAGGACGTTTCAGATTGATGATGAACGGCATGGCTTCTCAGTCAATGCGTGAGAAAGGATTGGGTTATAGTATCAACTGGGGTGTTTCGTTGCCTACATTGAAGACTCTTGCTGAGGAATACGGTAAAGATTATGAGTTGGCAATTGAGCTTTGGAAAGAAAATATACGTGAATGTAAGATTCTTGCAACATTGATTATGCCTCCTGCTGATATGTTGCCTGATTTGGCTTGCCTTTGGGTGTCTCAGGTGCCTAATCAGGAGATTGCGGCAATGGTGTCTTTCAATCTATTCCAATATATTGAAGATGCGAAAGATCTTGCGTTCAAGTGGCTGGCTTCAGAAAGTGAGCTGGTGCAGATGTGTGGGTATAATGTCCTTTCACGTCTTTTTATGCGTGGTGATACGCTTGATTTTAGAGAGATTAATGAACTTTTTGATCAGGCTAAAGCTGCACTTGAGAGTGGAAGTCTTTCTCTGCAACATGCTGTTGTAAATATGTTATTGCGTTTTTGTTCTATTTCTGATGAGTACAACAAAATAACAAAATCTGCCTTCAAATCATACGATTTAGATATTTTTTGATGTTTTGTACTGCTAATACGGAATTTTGTTGTATTTTTGTCGGACAATCCGTGGTATGGATAAAATGAAAAATAATTGTAGCGATGTTGTAAGAGATATTCTGGACAATTATCTGGAACAGAATAATTATCGCAAAACTCCTGAGCGATTTGCGATTCTCGATGCAGTGTATAGCTTCAATTCTTATTTTTCAATACAAGAACTTAGCGACAGGCTGGTTGAAAGATGTTTTCCCGTTAGCAGAGCTACACTTTACAACACCGTAAGACTGTTGATGAGTTTGAGGCTGATTGTGTGCCTTAGGTTGCAGCAGGGAGTACGTTATAAGGCATGTTACTCTGATAACCATTGTACCCAGGTTTGCACAGTATGCGGTAAAGTAAAAGAAATAAAAATACCTGAGATTGCTGAACTTGTAGATAAAACACACTTGAAGCGCTTTCGTAAAGAGGGCTTCTCTATGTATATTTATGGTGTATGCAGCACCTGTCAGGCAATGCTTACGCGCCTAAAGAATAAAGAAAATACTGAAAAACAAGAAAATACAAATAAAAACAAATATATTAATAAATATGGAAAAAGGCAAAGTTGATGTATTGCTAGGTTTGCAGTGGGGTGATGAAGGAAAAGGTAAAGTAGTAGATGTACTTACTCCTCATTACGATGTCGTCGCAAGATTTCAAGGCGGTCCTAACGCAGGACACACTCTTGAGTTTGAAGGCGAGAAGTATGTCTTAAGAAGTATTCCTTCTGGAATTTTCCAGGGCGGCAAGATTAATATTATCGGTAATGGCGTTGTCCTTGCTCCCGACTTGTTTATGGATGAGGCTAAAGACTTGGAGAAAAGTGGCCATCCTTTGACAGAGAGACTATATATCTCTAAGAAGGCACATCTGATTATGCCTACTCACCGTCTTTTGGATGCTGCTTATGAGCAGGCTAAAGGTAAAAATAAGGTAGGAACAACAGGAAAAGGCATCGGTCCTACATACACAGACAAAGTTTCACGCAACGGACTTCGTGTTGGTGATATATTTGATAACTTTGAAGAAAAGTATCAAGCACATAAGGCACGTCACGAGCAGATTCTGAAGTCTCTTAATTATACTGATTACGATATTTCTGAAGTAGAAAAGAAATGGATGGAAGGCATTGAGTACATCCGCCAGTTCCATATTGTAGATTCTGAACATTTTGTAAATAAAATATTGAAATCTGGTCAGAATATATTGTGTGAAGGTGCCCAGGGCACTATGCTCGACGTTGACTTCGGAAGCTATCCTTTCGTTACATCTTCTAATACGATATGTGCAGGTGCCTGCATAGGACTTGGTATCGGACCAAATAAAATTGGTGAGGTTTATGGTATCATGAAGGCTTATTGTACACGTGTAGGTGCAGGACCATTCCCGACAGAACTTTTCGATGAGACAGGTAATCTTATCAGACAGATTGGTCATGAATATGGTGCAGTTACAGGCCGTGAGCGCAGATGTGGATGGATTGACCTTGTCGCTTTGCGTTATTCAATCATGATTAATGGTGTAACTCAGTTGATTATGATGAAGAGCGACGTCCTTGATGGTTTTGACACAATAAAGGCTTGCGTTGCTTATAAGCATAAAGGTGAGACAATAACAGATTTCCCATTCAATATCGAAGAAGATATAGAGCCTGTTTACAAGGAACTTAAAGGTTGGAAGGCTGATATGACCAAGATGACAAGCGAGGATGAGTTCCCTCAGGAGTTTAAGGATTATATTAAATTCCTTGAGACCGAACTTGAAACTCCTATCAAGATCATTTCAATAGGTCCGGATCGTGCTCAGACTATAGTAAGAAAGTAATAAAATTAATTTATTCCCAAGAATTGAGAATCTGTGACGGGGAATATTGTTAAGTCAATATCCTTGGTGCTGTGTTCTCAATTCTTGGATTTTATTTTAATATAGCTAGATATGAATAAACCATCAATACCCAAGGGTACACGTGACTTTTCCCCGTTGGAAATGTCAAAACGTAATTATATTTTTGATACTATCAAATCTGTTTTTGCACTTTATGGCTTTAAGCAGATTGAAACGCCTGCCATGGAAACTCTGCAGACATTGTTGGGCAAATATGGCGAAGAGGGCGACAAACTGCTTTTCAAAGTGCTTAACAGCGGAGATTTTCTCAGCAAAATAGATCGTGACGAATTGCTTAACGGAAGTCCGTTGCATCTGGCTTCAAAATTATGCGAGAAAGGTCTGCGATATGATTTGACTGTACCTTTTGCCAGATTTGTCGTAATGCACAGAGATGAATTGCAGTTGCCTTTCAAGCGTTATCAGATACAGCCGGTGTGGCGTGCAGACCGTCCTCAGAAGGGACGTTATCGCGAGTTCTATCAGTGTGATGCTGATGTCGTAGGCAGCGATTCTTTGCTCAATGAAATCGAACTGATGCAGATCGTAGATACTGTATTTACACGTTTCGGAGTGCGTGTTCAGATAAAGATAAATAACCGTAAAATTTTAACAGGTATAGCCGAATATATCAATGAGGCTGATAAAATAGTTCCTATTACAGTTGCAATCGACAAACTCGAAAAGATTGGCATAGACAATGTAAATGCTGAACTTGCTGAAGATGGACTTAGCAAGGAAGCTATTGAGAAACTTCAGCCGGTAATATCATTGAGTGGAAGCAATGAAGAGAAGCTGGATGTTATTAGTAACATCCTTAAAGATTCAGAAATAGGAACAAAGGGTGTTGAGGAACTTCGTTATATATTTGGCGTGTTGGGCAAATCTGGACTGAAGAATGAGGTTCAGTTTGATTTAACTCTTGCGCGTGGACTCAATTATTACACAGGAGCAATATTTGAAGTAAAGGCTCTTGATGTTCAGATTGGAAGTATTACCGGTGGAGGCCGTTATGACAATCTTACAGGTATATTCGGCATGCCGGGTTTGAGCGGTGTAGGCATTTCTTTTGGCGCGGACAGAATCTTCGACGTATTGAATGCGTTGAATCTTTATCCGGAGAATGCAATGACCGGAACACGTCTTATGTTCATTAACTTTGGTGAAAAGGAAATGGCTTATTGTTTGCCTATCGCTGCTAAAGCCCGTGAGAACGGCATTGCAACTGAGATTTATCCTGATTCGGCAAAAATGAAAAAGCAAATGAATTATGCAAATAATGGCAAGATTCATTATGTTGCTATAGCCGGTGAAAATGAAATAAATGAAAATAAGATAACATTAAAGAATATGATTACCGGCGAGCAGCGTCTTGTTGACGCCGATGAACTTGTTTCGCTGGTTAAGGCAGGCTTGTAATTATGGCGAAGATAAAATGTTTGCTTATCCTCATCTTGTGCGTTTTTGCTCTTTCTGCTTTTAAGGAAAACAGCAAGATTACAATCTTTATGATTGGCGATTCAACTATGGCCAATAAGGATATTCGTGGGGGCAAGATGGAACGCGGATGGGGCATGATGCTGAAGAACTTTTTCACAGATGATGTGATAATAGACAATCATGCCCTTAATGGCCGTTCGTCTAAAAGCTTTATTGCTGAAGGACAATGGCAGAAGGTTGTTGATAAGATTAAGCCGGGTGACTATGTCTTCATACAGTTTGGGCATAATGATGAGAAGGATGATCCTAAGCGTCATACTGATCCGGGCACAACTTTTGATGAAAATTTGCGTAAGTTTGTCAATGAGACAAGAATGAGGGGAGGTATTCCGGTATTGTTTAACAGTGTGGTCAGACGAATTTTTACAAACAGTAAGACTGCTGTTGCTGATGACGATACAAGGACGAACTCTTCTGCCGGTTTGGTTGAGGGAGATACGCTTGTTGACACTCATGGTAAATATCTGCTGTCACCTCGCAATGTTGCCCGTGAGCTTAATGTTCCTTTTGTTGATGCAAATAAGATTACTCACGACTTGGAGCAGGGCTTAGGACCGGATAAGTCTAAAACACTTCACATGTGGTATCTTCCCAATGAGATTCCGTCTTTGCCTAAAGGACGCCAAGACAATACGCACTATAATGTTTATGGAGCATACACGGTAGCTGGATTATTGGCGGATGCTATTTCAAATGCTGTACCTGAGCTTAAAAAATATCGTTGTAAGTATGATGTTTCTGTAGCAAAAGATGGCAGCGGTCTGTATTTCGACTTACAAAAAGCCGTTGATGATATTCCGGCTGGTGTTAAAACAACCATTTTGGTTGGAGAAGGAAAATGGAAGAAACCTGTAGAAACGAAGGGACAGAAAATAGAATATATAATGAGAGATGGTGCTTCATTTGTAAAAAAGTAGATTTCATATTCGACTATTTATGATTTGATGTTTCATTTCGTATTATAAAAATCTTATTGCGACAGATATTTGTAATGTATATAATTTATTACATATTACAGCTGTCTCTTATACACATCTCCGAGCCC
>ENA-OZHK01000171-OZHK01000171.1-human-gut-metagenome-genome-assembly--contig:-NODE-171-length-22435-cov-7.051698_pt1 | contig 22435 bp, 17 predicted proteins | sample MGYA00244048_ERZ653690 | MGnify/ENA primary metagenome ERZ653690 (study PRJEB26926, sample SAMN06165197) | human gut metagenome | biome: ENVO:00009003; feature: ENVO:2100002; material: ENVO:00002003...
GATCTAGTACGGTCTCGTGGGCTCGGAGATGTGTATAAGAGACAGATATATTATCGATACAATAAGAATCATCAATGTTTCAATAACACAGCGCAAACTGCGATTTTCTTTTTTAAGTTCTCTCCACAACCTGTACACAGATATAGGCAAAATCACTATCCAAAAGAACAGCCAAACATAAGGATTCAATATTTCATCAATAGCCACAATTGTTCACAAACATCACGTAAAATCTATACTTTTATTTCTACTTCTACACCGCTAGGCAATTCGAGTTTCATCAGAGCGTCTACTGTCTTTGCTGTTGAGCTGTAGATGTCGATAAGACGCTTGTAATCGCTGAGCTGGAACTGCTCACGAGACTTCTTGTTTACGAATGTACTACGGTTAACTGTGTAAATACGCTTGTGAGTTGGCAATGGAATAGGACCGCTAACGATAGCGCCTGTAGCCTTCACAGCCTTTACGATTTTCTCTGCTGACTTGTCAACCAATTTGTGGTCGTAAGATTTCAGCTTAATTCTGATTTTCTGACTCATTTTATTTTTTGATTAATAATTATCATTAAGAAGAGAAGAGGTACGCCCGTTAAGAGTCATTCGCTAACAAGACGCCTCATTCTCTTTATTTTATTAGTCTTGATTATACAAGATCTGTACGTCCTTTAACTTCCTCAAGCACAGCCTTAGCGATTGAGCTTGATACAGGAGCGTGATGATCATACTCCATAGAGCTTGTTGCACGTCCAGAAGTGATTGTACGGAGAGCTGTTACATATCCGAACATCTCTGCCAGCGGAACCATAGCCTTGATAATACGTGCACCGCTACGGGTCTCGTCCATACCTTCTACCTGGCCACGACGCTTGTTCAAGTCACCGATAACGTCACCCATGTTCTCCTCAGGTGTTACAACCTCAAGTTTCATGATAGGCTCCATCAGAACAGGACCTGCCTTAACACAAGCGTTCTTGTAAGCGTTGATGGCTGCAACCTCGAATGACAACTGGTCAGAGTCAACGGGGTGGAACGAACCGTCGAGCAATGTAACTTTCAGGCTGTCCATAGGATATCCACCGAGAACACCATTCTTCATGGCAGACTCAAAGCCCTTCTGTACTGAAGGAATGAACTCCTTAGGAATGTTACCGCCCTTAACCTCGTTGATGAACTGCAGACCACCCTGCTTGAAGTCCTCATCAACAGGACCTACGTTAACGATAATGTCGGCGAACTTACCACGACCACCACTCTGCTTCTTGTAAACCTCGCGCAGATTGACTGTTTTGGTGATAGCCTCTTTATAGTTAACCTGAGGCTTACCCTGGTTACACTCAACCTTGAACTCTCTCTTCAGACGGTCAAGGATAATGTCAAGGTGAAGCTCACCCATACCAGAGATAACTGTCTGACCGCTCTGCTCGTCTGTGTGAACAGTAAAGGTCGGGTCTTCCTCAGCCAGTTTTGCAAGTCCGATACCGAGCTTGTCAACGTCAGCCTGGCTCTTAGGCTCAACAGCGATACCGATAACAGGATCAGGGAATGTCATTGACTCGAGTACGATAGGATGTGCCTCGTCGCAAAGAGTATCACCAGTACGGATATCCTTGAAACCAACACCGGCACCTATATCACCTGCGTCGATAACTTCCATAGGAACCTGCTTGTTAGAGTTCATCTGGAACAGACGGCTTACGCGCTCTTTCTTGCCTGAACGTGTATTGTATACATATGAGCCGGCCTCAACCTTACCTGAATAAACGCGGAAGAATACCAGACGGCCAACATACGGGTCAGTAGCAATCTTAAATGCAAGAGCAGATGTAGGCTCGTCCTCAGACGGCTTGCGGTCCTCTTCCTCACCAGTAACAGGGTTGGTACCAACGATGTTAGGAGTATCAACAGGAGAAGGCAGGAATGCGCAAACATAGTCGAGCAGAGTCTGAACACCCTTGTTCTTGAATGAAGAACCGCAGAGAACAGGAGTGCACTCCATAGCCAATGTACCCTTACGGATAGCGGCGATAAGCTCTTCTTCAGTAATAGAGTTAGGATCCTCGAAATATTTCTCCATCAGGTTCTCGTCAAACTCAGCTGCGCTCTCGAGAAGTTTTCCTCTCCACTCTTCAGCCTCGTCCTTCAAGTCAGCGGGGATATCATCTACTTCATATTCGGCACCCATTGTCTCGTCATGCCAATAGATAGCCTTCATCTTTATCAGGTCTACAAGTCCCTTGAATGTCTCTTCACTTCCGATAGGAACAACAAGAGAAACAGGGTTAGCGCCCAGCACTTCCTTCATCTGACGGAGAACGTCGAAGTAGTCAGCACCAGAGCGGTCCATCTTGTTTACATAGCCAAGACGGGGAACATTATATTTGTCAGCCTGACGCCATACAGTCTCTGACTGAGGCTGTACACCACCAACGGCGCAGTATGTAGCAACAGCACCGTCAAGTACACGCAGAGAACGCTCAACCTCAGCAGTGAAGTCTACGTGTCCCGGAGTATCGATCAGGTTGATCTTAAACTGCTTGTTATTATAGTGCCAGTAGCAAGTGGTTGCAGCAGATGTGATAGTAATACCACGCTCCTGCTCCTGAGCCATCCAGTCCATTGTAGCGGCACCATCGTGAACCTCGCCAATCTTGTGAGTCTTACCTGTATAGAAAAGGATACGCTCAGAAGTTGTCGTCTTACCGGCATCGATGTGAGCCATAATACCGATATTGCGGGTCAAATGTAAATCTTGCTTTGCCATGATTCTTTTTACCTGTCTATTAATTAAAATCTGAAGTGAGCAAATGCACGGTTAGCCTCAGCCATGCGGTGCATATCCTCTTTACGCTTGAATGCGCCGCCCTGATTGTTATATGCGTCCATGATCTCAGCAGCCAGTTTGTCTGCCATAGTCTTTCCACCGCGTTTGCGTGCAAAGTTGATCATATTCTTCATAGAGATGCTCTCTTTACGGTCGGGACGGATTTCAGTAGGAACCTGGAATGTTGCACCACCGATACGACGGCTCTTAACCTCAACCTGAGGTGTGATATTGTCGAGGGCAGTCTTCCATATTTCGAGTGCAGACTTCTCCTCGTTAGCCATTTTCTCTTTTACTGTGTCTAATGCTTTGTAGAAAATCTCATAAGAAGTATTTTTCTTTCCATCATACATCAGATGGTTAACGAATTTTGAGACTTTCTGGTCATTGTAAACGGGATCCGGAAGGATCACACGCTTCTTTGGTTTTGCTTTTCTCATTTCTTTGTTTTGAAATTAATTCTGCATGGGGCTGTTCTCTTGTTCTTCAGCGTTCTCTCCAGAACTGCTTACTCAACCTTTATAACAATTCTCCAGCAAAACGTTAATAAAATGTCAATTGTGTCCTTTTATTGGCTTAATTATTATTTCTTTGCCTTAGGACGTTTTGCGCCATACTTTGAACGACGCTGTGTACGGTTGGCTACGCCGGCAGTATCAAGTGTTCCGCGAACGATGTGATAACGTACACCAGGAAGGTCCTTAACACGACCACCACGTACAAGCACGATAGAGTGCTCCTGAAGGTTGTGTCCCTCTCCTGGTATATAAGAGTTAACTTCCTTCTGATTTGTCAAACGAACACGGGCAACTTTACGCATTGCCGAATTAGGTTTCTTAGGGGTTGTTGTGTAAACACGAACACAAACACCACGACGCTGAGGACATGAATCCAAAGCCGGTGATTTGCTCTTGTCAACAAGCGCCTTTCTACCTTTTCTTACCAATTGTTGAATTGTAGGCATTGTTGTTAAATTTTTAGTTATATATTTTGTTTTGTTATTTTCTTATAATTGTAATATGGTCCATAGAACATAGACCAATTTGGGCTGCAAAGGTAAGAATAATTCTTCAAATTACATAATTATAAAGAAAGTAAAAAGCCTATATTGGCTTAATATTTGCACAATATAGGCTTTATTAAAATAAATTAACCATAGAGCGCATATTAAATGCACTAATGGCCATGTTTCATTACTAACATAGACACTGATTAGGCCTCACCTTTATTAATATGGAAAGGTGCTATTGTGCCTTTCTCCTGCTGAGGTATCTTTATCGGTCCGAATGCGCTCTCATATCTTACGATATTGTCCTGAAGAGCCATAAGCAGGCGCTTTGCATGCTCAGGAGCCAAAATCACACGTGATTTAACCGTTGCCTTTGGCACTCCCGGAAGAATGCGTGCAAAATCCAGAACGAAATCAGAACTTGAATGAGTTATAATAGCAAAGTTTGCATATTGTCCCTGTGATACGTCTACGGGCAGGTCTATCTGAAGCTGGCCCGGGTTGTTATTGTTTTTGTTTTCCATTGATTTGTATTATTATATTAATGTATAAAACTATATTCACGTTTCAGGCAGACTTTCCATTCTCTGTCCTTGTCTGTCGCCTTGTCACGGACCAGTATGTCTGCACAGCGTCACTGATCATTCCCGCATCTCTTTAATGCAGCTGTCATCACATAACACGACAATGCAATAATGCACCGTTTGAGCAAAATAAACAAACCTCCGTAAAGAAAGCAATGCAAAGATAAACGTTTTTGTCAAAAAAACAAGCAACAACCTATATAATTTTAGTAACAAAGATATTAAAATAAATATTCAACACCAAAAATATAACGTTCTACCTAACTACAAAACAATCACAACGCACACGATCCGCATTCAGAGAGAATCTGATACCAAATAAAATAATAAATGCTGTAACTCAGCAACACCTATTCCACATGAACCTGCTTAAGATAAGCAGATGGTGACATACCGGTAACTTGCCTGAAAGCACGATTAAAACTTGACGCGCTGCGGTATCCCAGACTTTCGTATATTCCCTGAATGGTGATGTTGCCATAACGCTCCGTATCATCAAACCTGAGACAGGCTTCCCGCACACGACACTCGTTAAGTATAGTTTTAAAGTTTTTACCATAAAAACTATTTATCACCCACGACACATACTTCATATTAGAGCCTACCAACTGCGACAAGGTACTCAAACTGAATTCAGGTTCAGATATAACTGCTACATCCTTAAATATCTGTTCTATTCTCTCATACAATGTTTCAGCCTGTTCACGGCTCATAAGGCACTGTTCCTCAACGACAGAATAAGTGTCTGAAACTTGAACGGCTGTGGCAGAATCTACCGACTTTACCGGTATACAATCATCTTGAAACATACCACAGTCGACAGTAGCCCTTTTAAGCAAAGTGCTCTTAAATCTTGTCTGTCTGCGATAAGCATACCATGCCACACCAGACACAGCAAACATAACAAAAACAAGAAGCACAAGCAGGAACATCGTATCAGACTGCCGTGTAACTATGCCGCTCAACATGGTGATACGCTCGTCGGCGACACTGTCTCGATAAACGTCGAGACGGTTACGCACCAAATAAAAACGCTTAGGATTGAATACAGAATCAGTAAGAGCCAGTGCCTTAGAATGATACAAGGCATATCCTTCAACCTGTCCAAGTCCCTTGCTGACTTCTGCCATAATATTATATGCATTAATTTTAAGGTCGTTGTCGCCAAGCCTTTTAGACAAGCCCATACACATCTCGCCATATTTTCGTGCCTCTGAATACCGACCAATTTTGACAAGAACATTTCCTATTTCACTATACTGAATAAGAGAATACAACTCTGACATGCCGCGTCTCTTCGCCATGTCCAATAATCTGTAATGCATCAGCAAGGCCTCATTGAACTTCCCTTCTGCCTGCATGATGCGCGCCTTATTATAAAGAAGATAGTAGTCGTTCTCATCTTGGTTATTCATCGTCACCTTCTCTTCAAGAGCATAATATTTCTCCGCACTCTTTACATTGCCCAATCTGCAGCACGTGCTTACAATATTTGAAAGGAAACGGGCGTTCATATTCTCATTGTTGCACATCCGTGCAACCTCGTATCCTTCAAGCAGATAAGCCAAACTGCTACTGTAGTCGTTGAAACAATTATATATGTTACTTATATATCCTGTGCATATCATAAGCGACAGGCTGTCTTTCTCATCGCGTGCAACCTTCAAGCCGGTTATGAATCCCTCAAGAGCATCAAAATATTCGCCTGCATAATAATCTTTCTGCGCCGCATCCGCTATCTCTGCAGCACGCCTGTTGCCGGCAGCACGGATACCGGAACAAGGTATAATCAGCAGTAAGGAAGCTGCAATGACGGTGATAATATTCATAACTGAGACTTTTTGTATCGGCAAATATAAGAATTATAATCAAAATTCGTGCATACATAGACAAATTTAAAGCATTTCTTTTGTTATTTCATGAAATAGCAAACATTTAGAGCATCAAGCTATTGCACAAGAACGTTATTAGGTGTATATTTGCGAAAAGCCTCGAACAAGTATTATTTTGATTATAATATAACTTTTTTATTATGTATAACACTTAAAACTATTTGTCATGAAAAAAAGAATAGTACTCCTTACCGCAGTAATAATATTCATAACGGGCATAGCATACGCCCAATGGCCAACCGATTTCGGGAAGAATACTCAGATAACACCGACAGGGCTGGCATTTGACGAGAACGAAGTGGTTACGAACAAGGACGGAGTAACCTACGTCTTCTTCATCACCAACATGAACGGAACTCTGGGCATGCGCCTGCAAATAATAGATAAAGACGGCAATAAGGTTATGGAGAGGGGCGGAAAAATAATCTCACAGGAAGCCAACAAAGTGTGGTCGGCCTACAATCAGCATCTGGCTCTCGACAAAGAAGGACAGGTGTTTGTTGGCGTGCAGGACTTCAGAACTGCTCCTGACAGCAAGCTGAATACATATACCATATATAAATATGCGCCAGACGGGCGGCAGCTATGGAACGGAACAGTGCTCAACAGCGGCAAGGGCTTTGCCACACAAGTCGGACTAAGCATGTGTGCGCTCGACGACGGCGGATGCATATGCGCCTACATGTATCGCGACGACAATGCACAAAAAGACTGCATAGCCATTGAAAGGCTCGACAAGGATGGCAACTCTATATGGCAGAAGACAGCCGTTGAGACTACCTACAAGAGCACCCCCTACCCCTTTGTGACAAAAGGCGACGGCGACAACGCCCTTCTTACATATATATATGAGAACAGCTCGCTGAAGACCAAACTCATTGACGGCAACGGGGAAAGCCTTACGGAAGAGGACGAGACGGTGTTCAACGGCGGACTGGCATCGCCTAAGCCATGGGAAGTGCTAAGGATTGTGCCCGGACCTGACAACGGAGCACTGATAACATGCATGGACGCAAACTTCAACAGTGCGTTTGTCTATGTCAGAAGTAACGGGAAAACGGCTTTCACTGGCAACCCCGGAGGCATAATCCTCAACGACGGCAACTATGGCGGAGCACAGCCAGCCGTGGCATACATCAGCAGCGACAACACCTTTGCTTGCGCGTACCAGCAGTTTGACAAAAACAACTCAAACACTCAGGGACTCTACATGAAAAGATACGCCACCGACGGACAGGCACTGCCAGGAAGCAACATAGAGGTGGCCGCCATGCAGAACGGCGACATGTACTCGTTCTACAGCGTGCAGGACGCCGGCAACGGCAACGCTGCCCTGTTCTATCAGAAACTCGACGGCGCAACAAAAGCAGTGAACTCACTGCTCGACATATATGATGCCGATGGCAACAAGGCCTGCGGAACAATACAGTTTACAGAGACTCCGACAAAGAAAGTCAACCTAAAATCATCGGCCATGATAGACGGAGAATACTTCCTGACAAGCTGGGACGAAGAGCGCAACGGCACTACCTCAATATTCATGCAGAAGGTTACACCCGAAACGGGCACTGGCATAGACGCAGCCACGACCGACGAAGACAGTAGCCCAATTAGCGAAGAGATATTCAGCATAATGGGAAGCAAGGTGAGCAAGGCCGGCAAAGGCGTAAACATAATACGCACCACACGAAGCAATGGAAAGACAACCTCCAGAAAGGTTGTCGTGAGATAAACGAGAGCAAGAATAAAATTGTATGACCCTAAAAACGATTTAACGATGAAAAGAGCTTTACTACTTACATTCTGCATGGCTGCAATCGCAGCCATATCACAGGCGCAACAGACCACAGTGAATGTTGAGACGGCAGGCACTCTGTCGAAACAGATAGGCAGCGACAAATACACCATTACATCGCTCAAGATAACCGGAAACCTGAACGGCACCGACTTCATATTGCTGCGCGACATGGCAGGCATCGACCTCGACAACGTGCCCACTGAGGGCAAGCTGGCAACGCTCGACCTGAGCGAGGCTAAGGTTGTGGCAGGAGGCGAAGCCTACTACACCGACTATGTGAACAACAAGGAATTTTATACCAGCGACAACGAGATGGGCAACTGCATATTCTACAGCTGCGACAAACTGGAAAGCCTTAGTCTTCCAGCAGGAACAACGGTTGTGGGCGACAGCGCATTCATGAGATGCACCGCCCTGAGCGAGATAACACTGCCCGACGGTCTGAAAGAGATACGCAGCTACGCCTTTTCAGAGACGCAGATTGCATCGTTCAGCTTTGTCAACGGCATCATGCCGGCTAAAGGCATGTTCAGAAACTGCGGCAAGCTGACTTCGGTAACTCTTCCTGAAGAATGCGAGGAGATACCGGCAAACACCTTCTCTGGCACGGCAATAACAGAAATAACACTGCCGAAAAATCTTGTAAAAATAGGCAAAGAGGCATTCAGCAGCTGCATGCTGACCAGCCTCAAATGTCCGGCGACGCTGAAAGAGATAGACGAGTCAGCGTTCTTTATGTGCAGCAGTCTTGCATCCGTCAGTCTGAACGACGGCCTGCAGATCATAGAGGGTTCGGCATTCTCTTACTGCGACAAGCTCGAAACCATAGAGATACCTAACTCGGTTACCGAGCTGGAGGGATGCTGCTCCAACTGCACGGCACTAAAATCTGCAGTTCTGCCCGAAGGTCTGACAGCCATACCCGACTATATGTTCGACAGATGCTCTAACCTTGAAAGCGTGAACATACCTGAAGGAGTGAAGACAATAGGCGACAACGCATTCCAGAATAACATGAGACTGCTCGACGTAGTGTTCCCGGAAGGTCTTGAGAGCATAGGCGAAAATGCCTTTTCGAGCTGCTACACAATGGAGAACATCAACCTGCCCGAAACCGTAAAGACCATAGGCGAAGGAGCATTCGACGGATGCGAGGGCGTGGTAGTGATGTCTCTGCCCGGCTCTATCACTACGATACCGCGCAGCGCGTTCTCTTACATGGTGTATCTTGAGGAGCTGACAATAGGCGAAGGAACGAAGACTATCAACCAGATGGCATTCATCAACTGCGAAAGTCTGACAAAGCTGACGCTGCCGTCTACACTCGAGTCGATAGGCTATGCGGCATTTGCCTACAACATGCTGACAGAAGTAGATTGCAATGCAGCCATACCGCCAGCATGCGATAACACGGCATTTGCCGGATGGGACAGCGACGTGCCACAAAACTGCCTGCTGTATGTGCCGCAAGGTGCCAAAGCCGAATATGAAAAGGCCGACGTATGGAAGGAGTTTATGATAAAGGAGAGTGAGACGTCGGACATAGAAAACGAGACAGCAGCCGGCGCAATAGAAACGGCACGCTACGGAATTGACGGAAAGAAACTGACAAAGCCCGCACGCGGAATTAACATAATACACATGAGTGACGGAACTGCCAAAAAAACAATCAACCGCTGATATCTAAAATAAAAGTCCTTATATATCACACAAAAGCCGCATATACCTATTGTCGGGATATGCGGCTCGTTTTTTTATACTAAAATATGTTTTATATACTACATCGGCCTCCTACTCGCCTGCCTTATACTTGGCTGCCTGCTCCTTGATAAGGTCGAGGTCGTCAAAATAGTTGATGCGCATCGCATCACGCACTTCGTGCAAAGTCTGTGCAGCCACCTCGCGTGCAGCCTCTGAACCTTTCTTCAGAATATTGTAGACCTCAGGAATGTCCTGCTCAAACTCATGGCGGCGCTGACGGATAGGCTCAAGCTGGCGGTCGAGCACCTTTATGAGGAACTTCTTGCACTTCATGTCGCCAAGTCCGCCGCGACGGTAATGGTCTTTCAGTTCTTCGAGGTTCTTATACTCAGGCCAGTATTCGGCAAAGTCGTCGGGGGTGCTGAATGCATCAAGATAAGTAAACACGGTGTTGCCTTCAACCTTTCCGGGGTCTTCCACGCGCAAATGTCCGGGATCGGTGTACATGCTCTTTACCTTCTGTTGCATATCCTTCGGCGTGTCCGACAGATAGATGCAGTTGCCCAAGCTCTTGCTCATCTTTGCCTTGCCGTCGGTTCCCGGCAGACGGCAGCACACTGAGTTCGTGGGCAGCATTATTTGCGGCTCAACGAGCACCTCTCCGTATATGTTGTTGAATCGTTTCACTATCTCGCGTGTCTGCTCGAGCATAGGTTCCTGGTCTTCGCCTGCCGGCACTGTAGTAGCCTTGAATGCCGTAATGTCGGCAGCCTGACTTATGGGATATGTGAAGAAACCCACGGGGATGCTGGTCTCGAAGTTACGCATCTGTATCTCGGTCTTCACCGTCGGGTTGCGCTGAAGGCGCGACACGGTTACAAGATTCATGTAATACACCGTAAGTTCAGCCAGCTCAGGAATCATCGACTGAACAAAGAGAGTAACCTTGTTCGGATCGAGTCCGGCAGAAAGATAGTCGAGAGCCACCTCAATGATGTTCTGGCGTATCTTCTCAGGATTGTCGGCATTGTCGGTCAACGCCTGAACATCAGCTATGAACACGAACATACGGTCGAAGTCGCCCTCATTCTGCAATTCCACTCTGCGGCGCAATGAGCCGACATAGTGGCCAAGATGAAGTCTTCCGGTCGGGCGGTCACCGGTAAGTATTATTTTTCCCATTTTATATTTTTCTTTATTAATATATTTTCTGAAGTGCAAACTTACACATTTTTTCTGAAAATCAGTGATTTAATATCAAAAACTTAGCCATCGGCAGTTCATAACTTACTGGCTTGACATACAAACATAACGTTTAAGCCCAAATCGTCATTGGGCAGCATATAACTTAATTAAAAAAAGGAATCGATGATTTAAGTCATACAATTGTTTTCTTTTGCCGTCTTGCCGTATGATATTGTGCAACGCTTCAAAATAGCACCGTTCTGAAAATATAATTTACCTTTTTACGTAAAAACGACTTCCCCGTATCATATTCATTCCCAGTTTCACGTTCCGTGTCCATGTTGTTTTATCAATTCGGGTTCATGTTTATGCAGATATTGCCTGAACACATTGGCATTAAGCCCAAACTCACGTGCCACCTTTGCCACCGGACGCATATTGCGCTTCAGGCTCTCTATCGCCTCGGCGTATTTAGCCGCAACAGTTTTCATTCTTCGGCGCAAGCGCCTAAGGTCTGCCGTATCGTCCGCGTCCGGATCTATCCCTGAACGCTCCATCACAAGACTGCGGTACCATTTGTTGAGATAAGACCTCAGGCCCTCTCTCGATACTCCCGTCCGTTCTGCTATCGCCTTAATCGTCATTGGCGTATTACGATACATATCGAGAGCCGCCGCATATTTTGCCACGATTTTCTGCGATGGCTCATGCCGTCTGCCGTTACCGGTCATGTCGCCTTTGTCTTTTTTCACCTTCTCAGCAGCGTTGCGGCGCATCTCTCTCTTGCGTGCGAGCAAGTCTCTGTGATAAAAGCGGAGATGCTGCTGCAAGCCCGACTCTGACACTTCACACCGCGAAGCTATCTCTCCTATAGTCATATCTGTTTCGCCATAAAGCCGCACGGCCTCGGCATACTGGTTTGCACACCTTTCTTTCGCGCTGCGGCGCTTGCTGCCGCTGATGCCCAGTTCACGCCTTAACTTCTCGCGACATTCAAGTATGTCGCTGTAATGCACACGCATAAAATTAGACAAGGCTGTGCCGTTGAGTCCGAACTTGCGGGCTATCTGCGACATGTTAAGATCGATATATCCAATCTTGTCACAGGCAGCCACGGCATCCTTATACTTCTCACGGGCCACATGGCCCTGATTTCCTGCAGATATAACCTTTATGCTTTTAGGGTCGTTTCCGCGGCACTCTATGCCATGGCGCCTCAGCATCAGCTCGCGCCAATAGCGCTGCAAATATACAGAAAGGGCCTTGCACCCGACACCACACCTCACGGCTATATCCTTAACAGACATATTGCTGCCGGCATACAGCTCCACAGCCTCGGCATATTTTTGGTGAAGCTTATGTCGCCGCACAAGTATACAGCGCTCCCTTGCAGAAATCATGCTGGCATCAATTTCTGTAACTGTATCATCCATAACAGGCACTTTGTCTTTATTCACTCTGCGGCGGCTCCGAGCGCCTTGCGCACATCGCCATATCTCGCGTCTTTCATAAGCACACGGCCGGAGCCGTCGAGCAGATATATCGCCGGCATGGCTTTAAGGTCATAGAGTGCGCCTTCTTTCACGGCAAGGCGGTCGGTGCCTACGGTCCATGACGGAGGCATGTCGCCGAGCGACGAGCGCCACACGCCGTCGTCGCCTTCGGTGTAAACGGCAAGCACGCTAACACGGCGGGATGCCACGGCATCGGCAAGCACTTTGTCTGAAATCATCTGCCCCAGCACTTCATGACAGCTCTCGCAGTCGGGATCATAAAACACCAGCAGCAGTCTGTCGCCGGCAGCCTTGGTTGCCGACAGCTTGTGGCGGGTGCCGTCGGGCAGCCAGTAGGCAAAGTCGGTTGCCTTGTCGCCAACGTTGTTGCGGCGTATAAGGTCAAGCTTATATTTCATCTGGGTGCGCCTTGCGTCGCCGTCGGGCAGACAGCCGAGCATTGCCTCCAGATAATATCCGTAAAGGGTTTCGTTGTAATAGGGCGAGTTGGCATCATAAAAATAGCTGTCGGCATTAGATGTCATCACGTCATAGGCGTGGCTGTCCTTAACGAACGCCGCGCACCAGTTGGCAAAGCTCTTGCGTATTATGTCTTCGGGCGTGGTGCCGTCGGCTATCAGAGCTATAAAGTTTACAAATCCCTGCTCGGTTATGTCACGGTTGTTAACGAGCGTGGTGTCTGCAAAGTTGAACTTGCTCCAATAATGTGTCAGCATCCACTCCTTGCGCTCTTCTGGCGACGTGATTGCCACAGGAATGTCAGGAAACGGAAAACTGCCGGCCAAAACAGTGTCGGCAGCGGCCGACTTAGCCGTGCCGCTTTTACCACTGTTTTGGTTATTCCGACAGGAGACTAAGACAATAGTAAGTAATATCAGACCATAAAAAAATGTTTTCATTTAATATCAGTGTTTTTTAGTATAAAGTCGTCGTTTATCGTTTGTCTGTCACCGTTATCACTTCTCAATCGGTTAACTAACAAATGCTGCTGACAGCAAGTAGGTATGTATCAAAGGCATCTCGCCGCAAAATTGTCAATCTTAAAAGGCACTTGCCGGCAGACCTATAAAATGTCCGCCGGCAAGTGTTGTTTAATATTATCAGTTAGTAGGAAACGTATAGCCAGGAGGAACGTCGCGGACGCAGCGTATCATAAATTCACTATCAATCTGATTATCATTTGCACCGGGACAATAAATCAATGATGAAAAAGCGAAGCCATAACGTACCTTCTGATTAGAGAATTGCGTACAGCAAGCAACATCTGATCCGGTATGTGTCAAAAGTCCGGCTGCATTCATGGCTGAAAGCTCAACCAAATTAGGAACACGCCAATTAGTATATCCACCCTCACTATATGTAGAACATGGATTGTTCCAAGTATAACCATTATAACCTATAATTTCACCTAATGTAAATGTTCTGTACACTTTTCTTCCCCAATTATATGTATAAAGGAAATCAGAAGCAACAAATATTCCATCATAGAAACTATTAGCGTCATCATCCTCATTGTGCACATTCAGCGAGCCGGAAACTCTCTGACGATACAGGCTTGGAATCAAACGATCCTTAAATACCAATAGCTTCGGTGAGTTGTTCTCATAATACTTATACGTAGCATCTGATGTTACTCCATTAATCTTAGAGACATCCGTACCCGTACCATTTGCTGGCAAATTGCGTATGCAACGTACAGGCAAAGGAGTTCCTGAAGTATAAGATCCGTTAATTGCGCCATAAGATCCTTTCTCTACAGCCCAATATACCCTTCTAGAATCAGCACTGCTGGTATAATAAAGCGAGCCATCCGTGATGTAACTTGACGGATAATCACCTTTTGTCATAGTCGTCTTATCACCCATATAAAGTTGGGCTGCGCTCGAAATACCATTAGAACCGATACCCATACGGATATACTCATTGAGCGACGGCAAGAACCAGCGTATCTCATCTTCATCAATCTGTCCGTTGCCGTTAAGGTCGCGGTTGCGTGACATACATGCTGAATAAGCAGCCTGAACAGAATAGGCATCAGCACTCAGTTTATGACTTGAACGGTTTGTTCCTACAGATGCCGTCCAGCCATTATTCTGATAGTCAATGTAAGACGACCAATAAGTTCCATATTGTGAATATCCTATCAACGTCTTCTGATTTTCACGTCCGTTAGTATCCGACAGGTTAGAGGTAGATTTTGGTGTTCCAAATACAAACCTCAGCGGTGTTTCATTATACGTCTCAATACCGAATGCGTTGAGACTTGACACACGGTCGTTATAGAACGTCTGCATTGCCAACTGAGATATATACGAGTGGATCTTGCTGTAAGAGCTGTTGCCGTCAGTAGATGTCTGCGTACTCATGGCTATAATCATCTCGCGCGGAATCTTGTTTGTCATCACGCTCCATGTATCTGTCTTTGCGCCCGTAAGCGGATGGCGAAGATAGTAATTTTCATTTACGAAAGCTGTGAAACGCGCAACATAATCATTACCATTTTGAGTTATCTGTATACTTGAAGAAGAAGGCGTTTCTCTACCATAAATCTGCTTAATTGCCTTACCCATCTCAACAATCATGTCATAAACATCAAGCATGACGTCGGTACCTGTTTCACCGGCATAGAAATTTCCATTCTCCATACCGGAAAGATCCTCCATAGCCCAAGACGATATTCCGGGATATTTAGAAATACCGGTGCCTGTCTGCGGCAAGAACTCAATCCACTTGTAGTCAAAGCCCTTAGTCGGTGCCATGCCTTCTCCGGCACCATTCAACACGGCAGCCTTTGCGGCGGCAGGATCCTTGCCGTTTCTAACAGCATCGGCATAAATCTTATACGGACTTAATGTTCCGCGCTTATTTCTGGTGGTGTAAGGAGTTTCATCGCTATATTCATGTGTATAGTCCATTGCTTCCGACTGAATGATGAGTATCAGCTGATTGGCTATAGCGTCATCAAGAGACTGTCCGGAAAGGCTCTGCCCAAGACTGTTAGCTATGTCAGAGAGATTATACTCCAGATAAACCTGCTCGTAGTGAGCATCGAGGTTATAGCTGTATTCCGTGCTGCTCTGATCGTAAACAGAACCTTCTGCGCCATTTTGGTAATCTCCACCTGTTCTCTCAGCTTCAACAATAATATTATTAACATCAAGAACGCTGACCGAATATGTATAGCTGTAATTTCGCATTACAGAGAAATCTCCGTAATTACGAGAAGTATCACCAGACTTTCCGAAATTGCCAAGATGAATTGTGTATTCTACATTAGCCGTAACAGGATTTGTAGCATCGCCCTCGAACGTGCCACTTATCACAACAAATGTACTGTTTTGAGGAGCATTTGTCCATTTCTTGTTTTCTGCCGAAGCACCTGAATTTTCATTTCCATTCCATTCTTCACGAGAATTATAATCTGAAGACGCACCAGTAGCCTGCACATTTTCAGGCATGTAGAAATTAAACGAATAGTTACCTCCCTGCGCCGTACCGATATTTTCAAATGCTGTGTTTACATATTCTTCATCAGAATTAGCAACGCCAGTTGTAAGAAGATTTGTGCCTTCAGGAATGCCATTGGTAAGATAGCTCTTTGTAGGGATGTTGTAAACGCGGAATGATGTCGGCGTAAACGTACCTTTAGCACCGCTGGGATTGGCAGCAATATTGAATGTGATATGCGCCATGGCGCGCTTCATCTTTATTGCCACTTGATTGTCTTCATCGCCATAACCGCCATAGCTAGTAATAGTATTACCTGTTCCGAAAACAACACCCTCATTCCATCCTGATATCAACATCTGCGACGAAGATGTGACATGGAACGGCTGCATGCCGTCTGTAGTAGATGCATCAGCAACAAGCTTATGACTAACATCAGCCACAATGTTTTTTACCTCATCAAAGGTTTTCTTCTCATTATAAGCAGCTGTCAGATCTGTTATCAGGTTTTCCCAAAAGGCTCCGGCAGCCACGTTTGCCACAGCAATGAGTTTCTTTTCGCCTGACGTGCTTTCAAAGCTTACACTATAGCGGCGTTCGCCATTATCGCCGACCGAATTTCCGCCTACCGTCAAGCCTCCACCTTCATAGTTGGTAACAATCTGCTCGAACGAACCGTCACCATGGAACACGCATATAACGATGTCAGACAAATCGGACAGGTCGCTTCCCGTTGCACGCGTGATGCGAACGTCTGTCGACGGAACAGCCGCAAAGTTAAGTGTTATGTTTACAGGCTCGCCTTCCACTACGTTGTCTGTACCGAAAAAGTCGTCGACCGTACAGCTTGACAGGCCTGCCATAATCATACATACGGCAAGAATGCCGGTATATATCTTAAGATGTATCTTTTTCATACGATTTTCTCCTTTCATGGTTTATTTAAACTGTGGTACTTCAAACGGCGGTACATCCACTTCAACCTCTGCCCAAGGAACGACCTCGATGTTGAATGTCGGTGTAGTAGTCGCGTTCAGCGTAATGTTGATATTGAGCTCTGTGCCACGGCTTATCGCATTAATATTGGCAGCACTATTATTAAGATTCAAAGTCTGTGTTCCGTTCCAACTTGCAGTAAGATTATATGTGCCTCCTGTATTCTCAAAGAAGTAAGCATAAACCGTAGCTGTACCATTAGCATGAATAGTCATGCTGCCAAGACTTAATGTTCCATCTGTAACGTCGGACAATGTTCCGTTTGCGAACAATGGCGTTGATGTCATGTTCAGGCCTGACAAATTAATATCATTCACATACTGGTCGCCAGCCGATGTATTGTTTATGGTAAGGCGCACCTTAGCCACGGCGAAGTCGAGTTTCATTGTCTCGCTCTGTATTCCGCCGCCAGACTGCGGCACTACCCTAATCTGCTTATATGCAGTCTGCGGAATATATGTATATTTAGAAGTATTGGCATTTGTCAGGAATCCGCTCTGCAGGTTCATGCCTTTCAAGTCGGCAACGGTGACGTTTTCCCAACTTCTGTTATATCCTACGCCTTCCTCATTTGCTATGGCATAGAAGTCGAAGGTTTCGCCGTCGGCATTTACGGTCATCTCGCTGAACGTGATGGTCTTGCTCGTTTCGTTTTCGGCTATGTCATATTTCAGATTGTAAAGTATCTCGCCATTCTGCCTTGCCACAATCACGCGCAGGGTGCGCATGTGTTCGTTAGCCTCAAGTCCGCCGGCAGTGGTCGTAGGGTTGCTGATCGCCCTGGTGGTGAACGTCATCTTCACCGTGGCTTTATCGCGCACGGGATAGTCGTCAGAAATGCACGACACGGCAAGAAGCGACAGCAGCAACAAGCATGCGGCAGCAAGGTATCTGTGTTTTTTCATGTTATTCATAAATGCGTCCTCCTCAATACTTTATTGCCAACCGGGGGTTATGTCTTCAACATACCAGGCGGGCAGTTTGATAGTGATGCCTGTTTCAATAAACTGTATCTCGATGGGCAAATAGGCCTCCTGCTTGGTGACGTCGATGTATGCCTCGTTCTCTTTAATAAAGTCATAAAGGCTGAAGCGCACCATCTCTTTGCCAGTGGCGTCTTTAAGCACGATCTGGTGGCTGCAATAGTCTTCAAGCAGCGTTCCCTTGCTGTCCATGCGGTAGAGCGTCAGGTCTTTGGTCTGATATTTTCCGCTTGCCGCATCATATTCAAGCTCGGGAGCACATGTGCCCTTTGCGTCCAAATTAATTTCGTTCTCAAAAGAAGTCTGTCCGTTAGAGTTCTCTATGCTTACAGTAACGGGCGTGATGTCTGCGGCTCCTGGAGCCGGCAGTCCTGTAACTTCGATATGCGTGTTAATGTGTGAGCTGTACATCGTAACCGTGTCACGATAGACAACAAAGTTTCCTGTCGGCATGACAAACTCCTGCTGTCCGAGATAGTTGTGGTCGTGGTTGGTAACCACGTCGGCAGCCACCCATTCAGGACTCTGTATGTACATGCGGCTGAAGTCAGCGTTTTCAAGTCCAGTAACATGTGTTTTGTCGTCGGCATTTGCCACGGCAACCACCTTGTATCGTTTGCCGGGAATCAGTTTGAAAGAAGGTATCGCCTGGTAGCTGCCCAACTGTTCCCGTGAATAAGGTCTCTTCTCAATAAGGTGCCCGCCCTCGTCGAACACATAGAGATCCACCCGGTCTATGTACTGGCTGAGCACGTTCTCGTCACCATCTGCGAAATACTGAAAATAGATGGCCACATTGTCGCAATCGTCGTTGTCGTCCATGATGCAACCGGTCACCAAGACAGGAACCAGCAGCAGCGGCAATACTATGTTCTTCCAATGTTTCATCGCTTATAAATCTTATTGTGCCCTACCGCTAATGGCGGTGAAAGGCGGTTGTATTAGTTTTTCATGATAGAGGGAGTGCGACGGAGCCGGAAAGCCCGGCACACTCCCGTATGTATTCATAGATTATCAAAAACTGCCGGCGATAGTGGCGTCGTCACGCTTGGTGATATTTATTGTGCCGGAGCGTTTTTGACGAGTTCTCAGATAAGAGGCAGAATTACATTGTAACCCATTCTGCAGACAGATCTGCGATAGTCCAAGAAGCCTCAGTAACTGTTACATTTACTCCATAGAGAGTATTACCCTCTTCGTCACCAATAATATTGTCATCATCCAACTCTACGTTTGTTATACGGTATATTTTACCTTTTTCAAACTTGAAGTTAGGATCACCGTTATAGCTCTTGATCATGGCATAACGTGGCTCAGAATAAACCTGAGTAGGATCATTAGCGTGCTTAGCATTTGCAAAATAGATCTTCAATACAGGTATCTGATTTGCATTTGGATAGAAATAATAGTTATAGCACTGTGCCGGAGTTGCAGCTGCAGGCCATACAGCACCAGGTGTCAAGAAGCTTGCGCTTGCAATTTGATCCCACAGAACAGGAGCAGGTGTAATAACGGTTTGTCCGTCTGCATCCATAATAGCAGGCATACAGTAATCAACGATTTGACCTCCATCAGTCAGAGAAATCTTGTCAAGATAGATACCGTCAATTGTCAATTCGCCATATGAGCAATTACCATCTTTATCACGGTGAGTAATACCTGAAACCTCAAGACGTGCAACAGGAATTTTTAAATCAACACTTGCTGAATACATTTCATAAGTTTTGCCCTCATTAGTTTCAGTCTTTCCTGTCAAGTTAAATGCCTCACTTGATCCATAAGCAGGATAATTTTCGGGGGCGATACCCTGAAGTGTTTCAATAGAAGCTGTACCTGTAGCTTTTGTATCGCCGTCATTTATCCATACCTCAACTTTAGTAGGTCCTTTAACGTCCCAGAACTTAACAACACCATCACGAATATCATCAGCAGTAACTTGCTTTGTTGCAGAGCCTGTTGCTGCAGTCAGTTTAACAGTATAGTAGCCATCTGCGGGCACAACTGTAATTTGATCACCAGCATCGCCTGATGTTGCATCAGATAAAGTTCTTGTTGTCGGATTTACGATGCGAACCTCTACGACACCATTGCCACTCAGGTTACTACCCTGATTTTCCTCGTCACTACTACATGCTGTGAAGGCTAATCCTGCCAACCCAAGCAAAAACAATTTGTTAATCTTCATAAATTCTCAAATTTTAAGTTAGTAAATTAAGTTAATTGGTAAAATTTAAGGTAATATTACTTACACACAAGCTTAGTCTTGTGTCAGTCATATATTCTGCTTTCCTGCAACATTCTCAGATTTTGCTGAGCCTGCTTGTCGCCCTTTCCTGCAGCCTTAGTGAAAGCTTTCTCTGCCTTGTCCTTGTCGCCGCTCTTAGCGTAGGCAGCGCCCAGGATATTGAGCAGGGCAGGATCTTCGGCGTCTTTAAGGAGACTTATTGCGGCGTTATAGTTGCCCGTTTCAAACTCGGCAAGAGCAGCATTGTTGAGCGCTGTAACGTTGTCGGGATAAGTGCGTGCCGCTATGTTCATTGCCTCCTTATATTCAGGAGTGTTACGTCCGTAGCTGTCGGCCACCTTCTGTATCTCAGCGACGCTGAGCAGGTTAGGCTTCGACTTGAGTAGCTGCTTAGCCTCTTCGAGGTCGAAGTGGCGCACATTATACTCTATGCGGTACTCGTTGCGGCGCAGCGGGCCATAAAGCTCGTTGAGTATGCGCTCATATATCGTAGGCGGTACGAGAGCCTTGATCTTAGCCTCGCAGGCATCCTGATTGCCGTCGCAGTCGTCGATAATCTTGAGCACGTCTTCCTGACGCAGCAGCGTGGTGCAGTTGGCAACCTGCTCGCGCAGTCCTGCCCAGTCCTCACCCTTCCAGTCTACATGCCAGAGCGACTTCTTCAGTTCGGGATTGTTCTTCTGTATGTAAGCCGCGAAGGTCTGCGCACGGTTCTTTGACAGCCGGAGGTTGTAGGCAACCGTTGCCTCGGGCGAAGCGTAACCGGTGATGTAGATGCCCGTTATAGTAAGGTTGCGGTCGTCCTTAACGGCGTCGATAGACTTCTGCACAGTGTCGAGCTCGGCGCGGTTGTTCTTATAGTCGGGTCTTACGGCATAGCTGTCCTGGCGGTATTGCAGGCGCGCGGTCTTAACCTCGGCGCGGCGCTTAACCTCCTCTTCCTTAGGCTGAACGAACGCCATGAGGTAAGTAGGCTCTGTGTAAGGCAGAACGCCTCCGGTGGCAATGTTCTCGTCGCCCTCGCTGCACGAGGCGCATCCCGTAACATATCCTCTAAGCTCAAGACGGCCGTTGACCATCCAGCGGCTGAACGGTGCCGAATCGTCGTAGCTTATGGTCTGTGCCTTGCCGTTGTGGCGGCGCACACGGTCGGCAGGCGTGCCTGCGGGCAGGTTGCCCAGTGCCTCCTGACGCTCCATAACGCGGTTTCTGACGCTTCCGTTGACCACTATTGGCTTGAGGGCGCACTCCTGTGAGCCGTCGGCAGATACAAGCGTGGGCACAAGACTGATAGAGTGCTGGCTCTTCATGTCCATCTTGCTGAGGTCGAGATCCATCGACACATGCACGCTGGATCCTTCCTTCTGCACCACCCTGTTTTCAACAGTAATATTCTCCAGATAAGATGTCTGAGCAAAAGCCGCAGGACAGGCGGCAAGCAGACAAGCAATAAGTGTTGTTATCTTTTTCATAATCGCCTCTCCTTCCTTATTTAAGTATATAAATTATGGATATCGCAGCTTTCGTGGGGCCCAGATAGTTTTTGTATCCGCTGCCGCGCCACTCTCCGCATTGCGGACAGTCGTAGCGGTCGTATTTAGCCCTAACGTATCCCAGTCCGATGGCGGCCTCGAGATTCCAGCGCTTGCCCAGCACCCACTGGTATCCGTATACGACGCCGGCACCGGCGTACCAGCCCTCGTAGCGGTGATCCTTGAGGCCCTCATAGATGCCGAAAGGCAAGTCTATGCCGCCCACATTATATTGTCCGCCAAGGAGGTGAACACCGACAAAATGGCCGTTGAAACGCTCGCAGAACCAATATCTTGCTTCTGGTTGCGCCATCCAGTGTTTCCACTTCTTGTTGTCGCTCAACGTCCAGCCGTTATAGTTTCCAGACAGGTCTAAGGTCCACTTAGGGGACAGACCGATTTCTGTGCCCAAATTGATTGTAGCCGTCGCGTCGTACAGGAGGTTCGTCTTGACGGCCCACTTCTGGGCGAATAGCGGAATGCTGACAAACAGCATCAAGAAAATCAGGTTTCGTCTCATCATTGTATCAATATTTTTATCACATTCTCACTAAGGTTTTGCCTAACACGATGTCATTTCATAGTCTATCTCTTGTTAAGAGATATACCGGTAAACCTTTTGTTGTAATTGTGTGCGTATACAGTGCTTTAAAATAAGACAAACACATTGTCTGTTGGCTGTCTCTTATACACATCTCCGAGCCCACGAGACCGTACTAGATCTCGTAT